>Ga0209417_1000966_pt1 | contig 57619 bp, 68 predicted proteins | sample RifGroF2_FD_184002 | JGI IMG/M metagenome (GOLD analysis project Ga0209417, IMG submission 184002) | Groundwater microbial communities from Rifle, Colorado, USA - Groundwater F2 (SPAdes) (version 2) | ecosystem: Environmental > Aquatic > Deep subsurface > Groundwater | place: Rifle, Colorado... | reverse complement strand
TACACGCATAAATGATTTTTACCCTCAATTTTCCTTCTATAAATTAATGTCTAATCTTCCCGGATCCGGATTTATTTAGTTAACTCTTCATAAATTCCAATTAATCTACATTCTGGCACATGTAAATTATAATTATCCACTTTTAAAAGGAAACCATTTGTTTGAAGGACTTAACAGACTTTTACAATATCTTTTTTATTTGTTCTTTAATCATGCTAAATTAGAGGCAGTAAAAATACAGATTTTGCGGAGTTATGAACTTGAAAAAATTTTTATCCATATTTATTTTATTGATTTTAATATTCAGCGTTGTTTTAGGTATTTCTTCCTGCCAACAAAAGCCTGATAATACAGAAAAAATAGAAATTACTTTCTGGACACTTCAGCTTTCAGATTTTTCATCCTATATAAAAGATGTAATCGCCCAATATGAAAAAAAATATCCTAATATAAAAATAAAATGGATAGATGTCCCTTATTCTGAAGGAGAGAAAAGAGCGCTTGCTGCCGTTATGAGCAATGATGTACCTGATCTTATCAACATGAATCCCGGATTTGGCGCTACTATGGCTTCAAAAGGAGCGTTGATTGATATAAAAAAATATATATATCCGGAAAAATACGATGATTATCTTCCTGAAAGCTGGAAAGCATCGAGTGTTTCAGGCATAACATTCGGAATCCCGTGGTATATAACTTCCGCGGTAACAATATACAACAAGCAAATTCTTAATAATACAGGTATTACAGCTTATAATTCTATAAAAACTTATGAAGATTTAGGAAAAATTGCTCCTATAATCAAGAAAAAGACCGATAAATTCGTACTCATGCCAAATCTTACCGAAAGCGGATATATGCTCAAGCTTTTCAATAAGTATGATATTCCGATAGTAGATGAAACAGAGAAAAAAGCACTTTTTAATACGTCTGAGGCTGAGAGAATTTTATCTTTTTGGACTTATATGTACACAAATAAATATATTCCGGCAGAATCAATTACAGAAGGACACAGGGCAGCTCTTGAAAAATATCAGGCGGGAGAAACCGCTTTTATTATTGCCGGCGCAAATTTCCTGAAAATAATTAAAGAGAACGCCCCTGAAATATATAAGAATTCTGATGTTTCTTCTCAAATAGTCGGTAGCAATGGGAAAGTAGATTTTTCTCTGATGAATTTGGTCGTTCCTAAAAAAAGTAAAAACCCCGAAATAGCTGTAGATTTTGCTCTTTTCCTTACAAATCATAAAAATCAGCTTGAATTTTGCAAATTAGCGCCTATTTTGCCTTCTACAAAAGAAACTTTAAATACATCTTTCTTCAAAGAAGCGGAAAACAAAGATTTAACCGTAAAAGGAAGAATTATAAGCGCACAGCAATTAATAAATCCTTTAACTCCAGCACCGCAATTAAAAGATCAAAAAGATTTGAACGAAATAATTGATAATGCAACGCAACAGGCTTTATTAAAAGAAAAAACGTTTAAAAATGCTTTAGATCAGGCAGTAAAAGATTGGAACGATATTTTAGCCGAATAAAAAACTCTTGACGAAGAAAATTTAGCGTAGTACTTTATTCTTACATTAAGGGCGTTTAGCTCAGTTGGTAGAGCGCTTCGTTTACACCGAAGATGTCGGGAGTTCGAGCCTCTCAACGCCCATTTACTTTCAGCCTTTTTGAAAAAGGTATCCGTCTAAATCCCGTCTAATTGCAAAAATTGTAAATACCAACTAAATTACGCAAAGTATTAGGGATTTAAACAAAATAAAAACTACACAAAATGTGTAGTCTGAAGAAAAAATGAAATATAATTTTTATTGAGCGATTCTTAAACCTGATTGACTGACAAAGTTATCGAGTGATTGAATCGCTTTTATTTTGTTCTCCGGTAACGGATGCGCATAACGGGATGCCGTAATTCTAATATCTGAATGTCCCAATATGTTAGCAACAACTACTAAATCAATTCCTGCCGAGACCATGCGCGTTGCTGCTGTGTGTCTTAAATCATGTATTCTTAATTTTTCGATTTCTGCATCATCACAAGCCCTTGTAAATGCCCTCTTAATATCATTATAATCATAATTAGATTGACTGTTTGTGGTATTATCAAAAAAAATTGCTGCAAAAAATTGCAAATACAAATATAAAGTTAAGAGGAAGTTATGAATAAACAGCAACTTGCCGCCTCAATTTGGGAATCTGCAAATAAAATGCGTTCCAAAATTGAGGCAAATGAGTATAAAGATTATATTCTGGGTTTTATATTTTATAAATATTTGTCAGATAAAGAAATAAAATTTTTAAAAGAAAATGATTTTACAGATACTGATATAAAAGCACTTTCTGAAGATGATGCGGATACTGTAAAATTTATTCAAGATAATGTCGGATATTTCATAGCTTATAAAGACCTTTTTTCAACCTGGCTTAAAATGGGAAAAGATTTTGACGTGTCTAATGTCAGAGATGCATTATCTGCTTTCAGCCGATTAATCAACTCCTCACACAAAAAAGTTTTTGAAAGAATTTTTGATACATTACAAACAGGATTAAGTAAGCTGGGTGAAAGCTCTGGCAGTCAAACAAAATCTATCAGTGAGCTTATTCAACTGATTAAAGATATTCCTATGGATGGCAAGCAAGATTATGATGTGCTTGGTTTTATCTATGAATATTTAATAAGCATGTTTGCGGCAAACGCAGGCAAAAAGGCTGGAGAATTCTATACTCCTCATGAAGTTTCTCTTTTAATGTCTGAAATCGTGGCAGATCATTTAAAAGAGAAAAATGAAATCAAAATTTACGATCCAACAAGCGGCTCAGGGTCTTTACTTATTAACATTGGACGTTCTGTTGCGAAACATATTGATGATGAAAATAACATAAAATACTATGCGCAAGAATTAAAGCAAAACACATATAACCTTACTCGTATGAACTTAGTAATGCGCGGATTATTACCTGATAATATTGTGACTCGCAACGGTGATACGCTAGAGGAAGATTGGCCTTTCTTTGATGAGAGTGACCCTATTAGCACTTATAACCCTTTGTATGTAGATGCGGTGGTTTCAAATCCGCCATATTCTCAACCTTGGGATTCAGCTAATAAAGAAACAGATCCTCGTTATTCTCGTTTTGGACTTGCTCCAAAAACGAAGGCAGATGGCATTCAAGACTATGTTAAAGGTCATACTCACGATGGAGAATTTATACTTATTGCAGAAGATGGTGCTAATGATTTAAAAAACTATCCTGTTCAATATGTAAATGGCAAGATATGGGTAAATAACCACGCACATGTACTGCAAGCAAAAAAAGATATAGCAGATAATAAATTTTTAAAATATGTAATTTCACAAACAGACATAGAGCCATTTTTAGTTGGCGGCAGTCGTGCCAAGTTAAATTCTGTTACCATGATGGGAATTAATATTTTGGCACCTACAAACATACAAGAACAAACTAAAATAGGAAGCTACTTTAAAGACATCGATAATCTTATCGACATCCACCAACTCAAATATGACAAATTGGTAAACATAAAAAAAGCAATGTTCGAAAAAATGTTTGTATAATTTTTTCAGACTTTAACAGTAAGGAGTAAAGAATATGGCGCTCAAAAACAAATTTGGAATTACCGACCCTGCTGAACTTGCAAGAACTGAAGAAAAAATCAGCAAAAAAAAAGCTGTGGAATTATTTGTATATGGGATTTTGGACAAATTAGAGGCAGGAAAATTTTCGGCACTGGCAAAAATTCACAAATATCTTTTTGGTGAAATATATGATTTTGCAGGTATAGTGCGTGATGTCAATATTGCTAAAAGTAATTTTAGATTTGCTCCCGTTATGTATTTAAATGCAGCATTAAGTCATATTGATGAAATGCCTCAATCAACATTTGATGAAATAATAGAAAAATACGTAGAAATGAATGTAGCACACCCATTTCGTGAAGGTAACGGGCGTAGTACAAGGATTTGGCTGGATGTGATACTAAAAAAAGAACTTGGACAGGTAATAGATTGGAGCTTGATTGATAAAAATGATTATCTTTTAGCTATGGAGAGAAGTCCTATAAAAGATGTTGAAATAAAGCATCTTTTAAAAAATGCCTTAACCGATAAAATTAACGATAGAGAAATTTATATGAAAGGCATTGATACAAGTTACTATTATGAAGGATACACTATTTTTAAAGCAGAAGAATTGGATTAGCAATTTTGATATTTCACGATAAGGAGCATTAATCACTATGGCATTTCATAAAGAATCAGATTTTGAACAAGCTCTGATAGAATTGCTTTCTAAAAAAGGCTGGGAATTAGATGTTTTAAAAAATCCTACCGAAGAGGATTTGATAAATAACTGGGCGAATATTCTTTTTGAAAACAATAGAGACATTGACCGCCTGAATGATTTTCCCTTGTATTGTTATTCCTCATGACTATGACCAATTTGATTTTGCCGCTCGTATTGAACATTCTAAAATAGGTGTCAGATCAAAGAAGATTAACTCTAAAAAGACAGTTAATGCATTAAAGAAGCTCTTATCTGATGAAAATCTTATACACATAGAAAAAATGAATAATAATATGCAAAAATATAATCCAGTATTAGAATTAGAGAAAGAAATATTCAGATTACTAAATTTAGTCAACGGTTGAATATTTCTTTGAAAAAACAGAACATAAAAACTTTTTATCAAAATACAAAATGGCTATTGCGCTAATGAAACATATTCCTGCGATTAACCTGAATAAAAAATAAGGAGTGGTAATATTTAAGCATTCTGATACAAATAACGTTGCCGAAAGAAAAACAAGTGCCGTAAGCATTGAACAAAAACCAAATATTTTCCCTCTTAATCTGTCAGGCGTGAATTTTTGCAGTAATGTATCAATAGTAATTGATATTATTGCAGTAGATATTCCGATAGCTATAAGCCAAGTCCAGGCCAATTGATAATTTGTTACTATTTTTGCAGTAGCATTAGCAATGCTATCATAGCTGTACCGGCATTTAATGCATTAGCAAATTGAAGATGTTCTGACTTTACAATATTCGGAAGCTAGAGAATATGTATCCTATCCATAATTTTAAAAACTCAATATTTTTTAAGATATCTAACATTTTTTACAATTTCTTTCTGTATTAATTTGGATTAAGTGATTATTAGCCTGATTATATTATGATTTTCCAGAAATGGATATTTAATATGCAATTTAAGATTGTAGTTTATTTTTACTTTATCAGTATAAAATTCCCTGTTTATAGCACCTGTTTTTCTGATTTTCACCTCTAAAGCTGGAAATAGACTGAAAACTTATATCAAAAATTGAATTCCCTGATAATTCCCTGTTAATTTCACGGGAATTTTGTCTAAAACCCAAGCTACGTCTGTGCAAAAAATTGGTAAAATTTGATAAATTATTAAAAATCCCTGTAATTTTCCCATTAACAGGGAAATCTTTTTAAAATCAAAAGAGAATAATGCTGTCAAAACTGCGTCCTCCACCATAAAAAATCCGCTATCTGCAAGGATAAGCGGATTTTTTATTTTTAAAATATTTGATTTAAGCTAAATATTTTCATCTAAATGAAATTGTAATCCCATAGCAGTATTCATGTTAATTAAAGAAATCAGCCATGCGAGTGTGGATTCGGCGCCCTGATTGCCGTTAACTCCCTGTTGTTCTATACCGTCACAACAGCCTCCGGTTTTATAGTCACACACAGGAAGTTGTAGGTCGTTTTGTCCAAGGAACCAACTAAGGCAGCGTTCGCTTTCTTCAAACCATTGTTTGTTACCGGTTGCAATATAAACGTCTAAACATGTATCAATTAAACCTTTAACTTCGATCGGCTGCTGATCAAACATGGAACGATTTCCGTTTTTATCAAGCCATCCGTTGTTACCGATTATTGAAAGATGCCCATCAGGTGCTGTTTGGACTTTTAACAGCCACTTCAAAGATTTTATACCGGTATCATACATTTCTTTATTAGGAATCCATTTTCCTGCAACAATCATTGCATGTGGCAAAATTGCATTTGCATAAGTAGCTGTATTTTCGCACCATGCCCATTCATCGGAAGCATTATTTTTAAACAACTCATAAATTTTTCTTGCCAACTCATCACGAACTTTTCGCGCAAACGAATCCCCGCCATAAATTGTCAAATAAGCCTGTAACCCTAAAACTGTATAACCCCAGGCTCTTGGCGAACAAAAATGTTCGACCATTGGCAAAGCATCAAGAAATAAACGCATAGCCATATTTCTTATAGAACTATCCGGTGCTTCTTTAACGGTTATGCCCAGCCCCCATAAAGCTCTTGCATGGGAATCTTCGCTTCCGGCTAATTCCAGCCAACGACGGTCATAAGACATGAAGTTGCGAAATCTGCCGTTTTCCTGATTAAAGGCATAATATAAAAATGCCAGATATTTTTGTATTAAAAGCAAAACGTCTTTATCTTTTCTGAGTGAATAATACTTTGTAAGGGCAATTAAACCGCGCGCATTATCATCAACACAATAACCATGGTGAAGATTTGGTGTCGTATATTTTGCGTGCTGCAATAAGCCTGTGTCATCGGTCAGAGTTTTTAGATGCGATAAATTTATTTCAGGCAGTTCATTAAATATTTTATGATATTTAATGACAACTTCCTGAATATTTTCAAGAGGTTTTCTTTCATTAATTTCGGAAAGAAGGTCTATATGCATTCTTGCGACTTCTTTCCATGTCATCGAACGGCCGTATTGATAACCCTTAAATCTCATCATTTCTCGTTCCTGATCATTTGATAAGAGGTTATTAATTTCTTTTGCCATTTCTGTCGGGTTATTAAAAGGAACTAATTTCCCTCTTCCTTCTGCCAAAAGTTCTTCTGCATGCCAGAAAGGTGTAGATACAACTGCTGCACCGACTCCTAAAGCATAGGCAAGAGTTCCGGAAGTAATTTGCTCTTTTTTTAAATAAGGAATCGCATATATTTTTGAAGTTTGAAGATATTGAATAAGTGTTTCAATCTTAACAAATTGATTATGAAATACAATATGGTTTTCCATTCCCAATTTGTTAACTAATTGCTGTAAATCACGCCTGTAGGAATCTCCTGAGTGTTCAAGGATATGCGGATGAGTTTGCCCCAATATCAAATACATAACATTAGGATGCTCTTTTACGATTAAAGGCATCGCTTCTATCATAGATTCTATGCCTTTATCAGGCCCCAGAAGTCCGAAAGTAAGAATTACATCTTTGTTTTCCACACCAAAAAGTTCGTTAAATAAGCCAGGTGGTTTAAAAACCGCATCAGGAACACCATGAGGGATAAAAGCTATCATTTCTCTATCTATACCGTAGACTTTTTCTAATATATCAAAAGCTTTTTTACTCATTACAAGCAATCTATCGGAATATTTTGCTATTCCTTTCATTACTTTTCGCTGTCCGTCTGTCGGATTTTCAAGCACGGTATGCAAATTTGTAATTACAGGCATTTTTAAAAATTGAAGCATATGCAAAATATGCGAGCCGTCTTCTCCTCCAAAAATTCCGTACTCATGCTGCACAATAGCCGCTTCATACTGATTTGCGTTTAAATAATCCGCCGCCCAGAAATAATCGGCCTGAACGTTTTGCCTGACCCTGAATTTGACTTGAGAAGAATAATTATGCCCTTCGGGAATATCATCCATTGCAACATTTATTAAATTTTCCGGGGTTGCCAATTCTCGCGCCAATGATTGGCTCAAGTCTGTAGTAAAAGTAGCAATCCCGCATTGCCTTGGTAAATAGTTGCCAATTACAGCAATTTTTCCGATGTTTTCAATTTTTCTCGGATTCATCATATTTTTTTGTTCACTTTCTTTATTTATCGTCATTCTCAGCGACCAACAGGAGCGTGAGAATCTGTCAGGCATTGTCATCTGGATAGATCCTCACGTTCGCTACGCTCACTGAGGATGACAGTTTAACCTGTTAATATTGTCAAATAATTCGGTCAGGGAAACCGTTACAATTCCTGAGCAGGTGTCAGACATTGCATAGGGAATAATCAATTCGTCATTATGAATTATTGAACCGCAGGAATAAACCACGTTTGGCACATATCCTTCACGTTCTTCCTCAAGAGGAATAAGCAAAGGCTCAACCATAGTTCCGATGACTTTGCTCGGGTCTTCGAGGTCTAAAAGTATAACCCCAATACAATATTCCCTCATTGCCCCCACTCCATGCGTAAGCAAAATCCATCCTTTTTCTGTTTCTATCGGAGAACCGCAATTTCCTATTTGTACAAATTCCCATTCGTTTTCAGGTTCTTTCAAAAGTCGGGCATTATGCCAGAAATGGATATTTTCTGATGACATCAGGTATAAGTTTTCTCCGTCAACACGAGAAATCATCATATATTTACCATTAATTTTTCGCGGAAAAAGAGCCATTCCTTTATTTTTTGAAAATTGCCCGTTCAAAGTAATCATTTTAAAAGTAAGAAAATCTTTTGTTTCAAGAATTTGAGGCAAAATTCTATGTCCGTTATAAGCGGTATAAGTAGCATAATAAGTAACTATACCTTTTTCGTCGACAAAGCGGACAAACCGTGCATCTTCAAGACCATTACTGTCATTTTGTGAGGCGGGAAAAATGATTTTTTCAGACAATTCCTGATCAAGCCGAAATTGCAGTTCATAATTAGATTTTGCCAGCCATGTTATATTTTCGCCAATATCTTTATGCTCCGAATCAATAACAATTCGCAATACAGCAATCAAATCCGAAAGAAGAAATTCTTCAGACAACATATCGGAAACTTTCTGAGAAATTATATTTTCAGGTCTTTGCATTTCTGCCAGTTTTTGAAAAAACGTAGCTTTGTCATAAACTGGATTACTTGCGACTTTTGCTCTTTCTGCAAATCTACTGACTTTGTCAAAAGTAAAATCACCATTTTTATCTACAACGCCGCTTCTAAATTCTATAGAAGAAATATGTCCTTCTCCCACAGACCGAAAGCTTAAAATAAATCGCAAACTTCCTTCAAGCAAACCACTTTGGTCAGGATGCTCGATTATTGAAGGATTAAAAAATGCAGCCGCCTGAATAGAATATTCTAAAGAAAAATATGCTCCAAGTAGTGCCCTTCTGTTATTACTAATTTGTGTGTTTTTAGGAATATATTTTTTTATTTCATTGTAATTTTTGTCAAATGCATCCCATATATTTTTATGCCGATTGGAAAAACTTGCAATAACCCTGTCCAATTCTTGTTTTGCTTTTTCTTCGGACAGGCTTAAAACTCTTTTTATAATTCTTTCTACCCTATCTTTTTCTACAGGAATATGTGGTTTTATAATAACGCGTGAATGATCCGGCTGAAATTTTTTCTTTATTCTTTTAACATTTATCAAATAATTCTCCTTATTTTTACTTATTTATCGTCATCCTGAACTTGTTTCAGGATCTCCTACGCAAACGTCTGAGATGCTGAAATAAATTCAGCATGACGTTGAAGTTATTTATAAAGCTTTGCGCGGGTTTTTAAGACACATGTCAACCAAGTCATTAATATTGGCAGTTCCTACGCACATAACACTGTCAGCACCGCCCCAGTAAATTTTTACACTGCCGTCATTTTCTTCGACTGCTCCGCAGGTGAAAACAACATTAGTGACATAACCTGTAATTTCCCAAGGATCTTCCGGCTGCAAAATCCAATCATCGGCAACACCAATAATTTTCGAAGGGTCTTCCAAATAATGTAATGCAACGCCTAATCTATAAACTACCCCCGACATAGTTTGAAAAACGCCATGATAAATATTTAACCAGCCTTTATTTGTTTTGATAGGAGTTGCACCGGGACCGATTTTCATTTCGTCCCAGTGATAAGTTTCGGGTTTTATGATTAATTTTGAATTTCCCCAATGCACCAAATCAGGAGAATAAGAAATCCAGATAGACCATTTGGAAATTTCGGAGTGCGGTCTATCGAGTCTGACATATAGACCATTAATTTTTTCAGGAAAAATAACGACATTTCGCAAATCCGACTGAGTAATCAAAGAAATTCTTTCGACAGTCTTAAAATCTTTTGTTTTGGCAAGTCCGATACGAACGCCATGTCTTGAATATGCACTGTAAGTAAGCAAAAAATCGTCATCAATTTGGCTTATACGGACATCTTCAACGCCATATTCTTCGTATTCCCCAAAGACGGTATCTGCTGACGGAGTCAAAAAAGGCTTGTCCTCGACTTTAAAAGCATAACCATCTTCGCTTTCGGCGATGCCGATAATTGAGCGTCCGTTATGCAAATGCGACCTGAATAACATAATATATTTATCTTTATACTTAATCACCCCTGCATTATGAACAGTGGCAACTTGATAAGGCACATCGTCTTTGGTCAAAATAGGATTATTTTTATATCTTGTAACTATTGGATTATTCACTAATCTACCCTTCCATATTTATCTTCAAATCTTTCTATATCGTCTTCTCCAAAATAATCTCCACGCTGAACTTCAATAAAAATCATGTTTTGATTGCTTGTATTTTCGATTCTGTGCTTGGCTCCCAGAGGAATATCAATACTTTCGCCTGCATTTAAATTTATTTTTTGGTCTTCTAAAGTTACAACAGCTTCCCCAGAAACTATCTGCCAATGCTCAGACCTGCGATTATGTCTTTGCAGGCTTAATTCACTTTTTGGCAAAACTTCTATTTTTTTGACTTTATAATTCGGCGTGTCCGAAAGAACTTCGTAGCTTCCCCACGGGCGTTTATCTTCCCGTTTATTCAAGTCAATAATCTTTTTATAAACTCGAATATAATTATCAACCATTTTTTCTACTGTAAATCTTTTTTCTACCGTATCCCTGCAATTTTGCCTGTCTATTTCAGGGATTTTTGTGAGTGCATTAACTGCTTCTTCGACATCCGAAACAATAAAACCGTTTTTGCCTGAATCTATTAATTCCGGCATACTTCCTTTGTTAAATGCGACAACAGGAGTTCCGCAAGCCATGGATTCTATCACAGAAAGCCCAAAAGGCTCTGCAAAATAAATAGGATGCAATAAAGCATAGGCTTCGCCCAGTAATTTATTTCTTTGTTCCGCACCAACACTGCCTACATAAACAATATCTTGCCCAAGATGCGGTGCAATTTCTTTATGAAAATAATCTTCATCTTGTATTATTCCTGCCATTATCAATTTTTTACCGAAAGCTTTAGCTATTTGAATGGCTTCTGCTGCTCCTTTATCGGGATGCATACGCCCGAAAAACAACAAATAATCGCCAATTTCTTTTTTAAAAGTAAATTGTTCAAGATTTATCCCGTGATAAATAGTATCAATATAATTAAGCTTGTCAGAGCGGTCAGAATTGCTTATTGAGACGTAATAGTTTTTATTATTATATTTTTCGTATACAGGCAAAATCGCCGAAGAAGAAAAACCATGAATTGTAGTCAAGACTGGAGTTTTTACAAGTCCGCTGTAAGAAAGAGGCAGAAAATCAAAATTATTATGAATAATATCAAATTCGTCAGCTCGCTCAAAAACTTCAGAGATATGCAAACATTCCCATACTTTAGGTTCAACAGTTTTGTCTTCTTCATAGCCTCGTTTACATATTGCACTAAGTTTTCCTGCTGTTATTGAATCTTTAGTAGCGAATAATGTAACATCAATTCCTTTTTTAACCAGCCCTTCACACAGCAAAGACGCAATATTTTCCCATGGGCCATAATGCGTCGGCGGTGTTCTCCACGCAATCGGCGAGATTAATGCAATTTCCATATTTAATTTTTCCCATATTCAAGTAATAGATTCTGTATTATATCCTGAAGCACAAGTTATACAGCCTTTTTCTGAATATCCGGGCTTAATAGTGTTGAACAGATTTTTTAAATCAATTTATGATTTGCATGTTTTTCTCCTGCAAAAACATAGACATTAAATTTACTAAGAAGTCATCTGGTTAAAATTATCTGTCATTGCGAGCGACCAATGGGAGCGTGGCAATCGCAAGATTTTACTAATTATGAGATTGCTTCGTCGCAAGCTCCTCGCAATGACCATTGCAGGTTTTAACCAAATGACTTCTAATAATAAAAGAAGATTGTTCATATAGAAAAAATAATACTTTTTAATATTAAAAATTTACAGCTGATTAATTTTTTCTCTAAATTATTATTATTCATAGTTCTTATGTTAGCATACATTCTGCTCAAAAAATTTATTTGAATATTAAAATTTATGCCGATTCGAAAGAATTTTGTATAAGTGCTAACTTGTTACTGTCACAAAAAAGAGAGGTTTCATGAGAAAAAACTTTATTTTAGCTACATTAATAAGTACATTTTTGTGTTTGAATTTCACTGTTCTTTCTTACGCAAAGCCTGATTCTAATGCGCAGACCGACAGCAAAAAAACAATTCTCGAAAAAAAAGCCGTAAAAAATCCATTACGCCAACCTGTGCTTTCCTTATTGGAAACACAATTAGACAGCAATCTGTCAAAAGAAGGTCAGGAATTCAGCGCAAAGCTCATGGAAGATGTTTTTTATGACGGGCAGACTTTAATTCCTAAGTCCAGCACGGTTTATGGCTCGGTCTTAAAAGTAAAAAAAGCCGGCAGTCTTAATAAAGATGCTTTTATTCAGTTAAAAATTGTTGAAATTAAAACCCCTGATGAAAAAATCATTTCTATAAAAGACAAACCTATGATTGTAGAAGTTTCTCGACCTGTTTACAATACAAAAAAAGAAAGTTTTATTAAACAATTACCAGGTACAATCGCAAGTACGGCAACTTCTGTTGTTCTTGGAAACACTTCTTCCATTGCTGATGCAGCCGTATGGGCTATCAGTACAGGCGCAAAAATAACAGTAAATTTTGTATCAGGAATTATTTCCCCCGATGAAGGAAAATCACGAGGAGAATCCTCTGCTAAAAGAGCTTTAGATTCTACACCTATAGGTTCTGTAAGTACGGTTGTAAAAAAAGGCGAGGATATTTGTCTTAATCCGGGGCAGTATATTTGTATTTCCTTTGACAGACAGACTGTTGAGTATATAAAGGAAACTATTTCCTGCACTCAAAACAATCATGCTTTAAATTAACCATTGTCATGCTGAACTTGTTTCAGCATCTATCTATTTTGGAATTTAAGCTTAAAATCATTTATTGGAAAGATCCCGAATCAAGTTCGGGATGACATTAATGTTTAATTGATAATTTGATTTATTTTGCAATTGTCTTTTTAATTCTCTAAAAATCTTATTAAAAATTTACTTAAAAAAATTATACAAATCCCCAAACAGCCTCTGGATTTCAAAAAAAAATTTAAGCTTATTTATTTTAAAGAAAATTAACAAACTTAAAGAAAATTATGTTGTAACATGCATGCCTAAGCACTAAATTTTTTATATTTTGGGATAGGAAAAATAAGAGTCGGAAAACATAGTCTAATTTGGGGAGGAAACCTGTGACATCATTCTTATCTGAGTCAATAAAGCTCAGCGATAACGCAAAAACTGTTTTAAGCAAAAGATATTTAAAAAGAGATAATGACGGCAACCCTACAGAAAGTCCTGAAGATATGTTCTGGCGTGTTGCTCAGTCTATTGCTTCTGCTGACAAACAATACAATAAAAGCGATGCCGAAGTTAATAAATTGGCGGAAGATTTTTACGGGATGATGGCAAATCTTTATTTCATGCCTAACAGTCCTACTTTAATGAACGCCGGCAGGGAATTAGGACAACTTTCAGCATGCTTTGTGCTTCCTGTCGATGATTCTCTTGATGCAATTTTTGAAGCAATAAAAAATACCGCCATGATCCACAAAAGTGGCGGAGGAACAGGATTTTCCTTCTCAAAATTAAGACCAAAAAATGATGTTGTAAGATCAACAATGGGCGTTTCATCAGGTCCCGTGTCTTTTATTGAAGTATTTAATGCCGCCACAGAAGCGGTTAAACAGGGCGGAACAAGAAGAGGCGCTAATATGGCGGTTCTTAGAGTTGATCACCCCGATATTATTGAATTTATTAACTGCAAAACGGACAATAGCAGACTTAATAACTTTAATATTTCTGTCGGAATTACCGATAAATTTATGGATGCAGTTATAAACAATCATGAATACGACTTAATTCATCCAAAAACAAAGAACTCAGTCAAAAAATTAAACGCAAGAGAAGTATTTGATATCATTGTCGACCATGCCTGGAAAAACGGCGAGCCGGGTATCGTATTTATTGATAGAGTAAACCAGTACAATCCTACTCCTCAGCTTGGAGAAATTGAATCCACAAATCCATGCGGCGAAGTTCCTTTATTGCCTTACGAAGCATGTAATTTGGGCTCGATTAACCTTGCGCAATTAATTAAATATACTGACAACAAGCCTGAAATTGACTGGGAAAAACTGGAATATGTCACAAAACTTTCCATACATTTCCTTGATAACGTAATTACGGTTAATAATTATCCGCTTCCTCAAATAGCGGAAATGGTTAGCGGAAACAGAAAAATTGGTCTCGGTATTATGGGCTTGGCTGATATTCTTATGACTCTTAAAGTTCCTTACAGTTCAGAAGAAGGCACTAATCTCGCCACACAGATTATGGAATTTATTGACTATCATTCAAAAGTTGAATCTATAGAGCTCTCAAAAACAAGAGGGAAATTTGCAACTTTTGACGGCAGTATCTACGATGGCAAAAATTTCCTTTATAACCATTTTGCAGGTAAATCAGCAGGCATGGTTTCCGATGAAATGTGGAAAGATCTCGATAAACAAATTGCAGAACACGGAATTAGAAATGCTACAACTACTTGTATCGCTCCAACGGGAACAATAAGTATGATTGCAGGTGCTTCCTGCGGTATCGAACCTCTGTTTGCCCTTGTATTTACAAGACATATTCTGGACGGCGCAAATCTTCTGGAAGTTAATCCGTTGTTTGAACAAGTTGCAAAAGAAAGAGGCTTCTACAGCGAAGAAATAATGCAAAAAATATCAGAGCATGGCACACTTCACGGGGTTGAAGGTGTTCCTGAAGATATTGTAAACGTTTTCCAGACTGCGCATGATGTTACACCCGAGTGGCATGTAAAAATGCAGGCTGCTTTCCAGCTTCATACCGATAATGCCGTTTCCAAAACCGTTAATTTTACGGAAGAAGCTACAAGAGAAGATATCGCAAAGGTTTACGAGCTTGCCTATAAAGTCGGGCTTAAAGGCACTACAGTTTATAGAAATAACAGCCGCAGTTTCAATCAGCCTATGTCAATATCCTCAACAAAAAAAGAAGAATCGACAGATAATCAGGTTGAATTAGGAAGTGTAAAACCAAGACAAAGACCTAACGTGACTTTTGGTATTACAGACAAAATTCAGACAGGCTGCGGTCCTCTTTATATAACAATAAACACCGATGAAGAAGGCTTATGCGAAGTATTTGCAAGAATGGGCAAATCGGGCGGCTGCGCTACCAGCCAGGCAGAAGCAACAGGAAGAATGATTTCTCTTTCCTTAAGAGCCGGCGTTGATATACATGAAATTATCGACCAGTTAAAAGGCATCCGATGCCCTGCTCCTGCATTCGGAAAAGGCGGCGTAATTCTTTCCTGCTCTGACGCTGTTGCAAGAGTTCTTGAAAGAAATATCGAAAAAATCGCCGGTTTAACCGGAATAGATGATATTAACGCAAAACTAAAAAGCGGCGCAGTTGATGCAGCGCAAATAAAACTGGATTTAGGCGGAAGCAAATCCGACTTAGGGCATTGTCCCGAGTGTCCTGATTGCGGAGCGATGCTGGAATTCAGCGAAGGATGCGTAATGTGTCCGAGCTGCGGATTCTCCAGATGTAGTTAAGGATGATATATGAACAAAGGATTAGAAAAAGAAATTGATTATTTGAGAGATGCCAAAACTCATTCTTGGATTGCCGGATTAAGCAGTTTTGGCGGAAGTTTTGCTTTTTTGGCTTTCAATATATCAATATTTTTAAAAATATTAGCACTAATTGTAGGAATTGGTCTTTCTATAGGATTTTTTGACAATTATCTTAAAAAAGGTGATATGATAGAGAGAAGAATAAAATTTCTTAAAAAAGGAGTTTAATTTATGACACCAAATGATATTGTAATGCTAATCGCAATTATTGCAGGTGGCGCAGTGCTTTTATGGGTTAATATAAGAATAAGAAAAGACAATCTTTCTGAAGATTTTAAATAAAGAAGGATGCGTAATGTGTCCGAGTTGCGAATTCTCCAGATGCAGTTAAACTAAAAACGAGGGGTTAACCCCTCGTTTTTAGTTTATTTATTATTTTTTAATTTGTACAACATCGTCGGCAAGTGGTTTTAGTTTTTCTCCAGCTGCTTTCAGTTCTTCAGGAGATAAATCAGATTTTTTTAACATTTCTGTTATAACTTCTTGAATACGAAGATTTAGAGGTTTAATGTTTTTCATTTTACCTGCTGATGCGTTTTGACGACTTACTCCCAGTTTCTCAAGAGCTTTATAAGTGCTTTCAGCTGGTTTACAATTCATAACCAAACCATCCTTTCCATTTTTTCTACTACTTAATTAAAAACATTTTTATAGAAAAAATTGCTAAAATTTTACCCCCCCCTTGTTTACAATTTGTTACAAAAATCGGTATTCTGTTTCTTCTCGAAAAATTTGTTATAATAAAACCTGAAAAACTTAAGGATAATGATTATTTAAAAGAGCTTCTTGCAACGCATAGAAACGATAAAATGATTTTGACCTATTATCTTATAGCTTCTTTAGGCGGTACTATAGGATTAATCTTTCGATATATTTATGCAAAACAAGGTTTTCTTGAACTAATACTTATAATTTTAGGGATTATATTATCTTGTTTTGTTATTTATTCAATGTCTGAAATTTCAGAAAAAACTTTTAAATTGATAAAATTACTTAAAAATACAAATACAGGAGAAAAAAGATGAATATTATAGAAATAATTATGGTTACGTCAGTTGTTCTTTTATTAATGGGAGTGGGTTATACTGCCCTGGATATGGTCAGAAAAGCCGAACAAATGGATCCTAAATAAAACAAAACCTGAATGAAAAAATTTGTTGATATAGAAAAAATTGTTGAAATTCTTGATAATTATTACACGATGCATGTAATGGAAGACAATTATACAGGGCAGCCTTATAAAGCTCTTATTTCATGTCTTTTGAGTCTGCGTACGCGGGATGAAATAACTTTTCCCGTTGCGGAAAAACTTTTTCAAAAGGCAGATACTCCTCAAAAAATGATTAATCTTTCTTATGAAGAGCTTTGTTTAATAATAAAATCAATTAATTATTACAAAACAAAAGCAGAAAACATTCTGAATATTTCAGGAATACTGATAGAAAAATATAACGGCGAAGTTCCTTCAACAATGGAAGAGCTTTTGGCATTCAGGGGAGTGGGAAGAAAGACAGCAAATATTGTCCTCTCTGTCGGCTTTCAGAAACCTGCTATAGCAGTTGATACACATGTGCATAGAATTTCTAACAGGCTTGGATTAGTTTCTACAAAAACTCCCGAAGAAACAGAATTTGCTTTGAGAGAGATTCTTCCTGAAAAGTACTGGAGAAAATGGAACCAGATTATGGTGCTTCACGGCAAAAACACTTGCAAACCGATAACTCCTTTGTGCAAAATCTGCCCTATCATTGATTATTGCAATCAAGTGTTTCTCCAACACTAATTATAGCGTAAATATTCATGTTTATAAATATTTACATGCTATTGCTATTTTTTAATAAATTATAGATAATAAACAAATCAAAAGGGGAAAGAAATGGTTTTGAGTAGAAACGGAGCTAAGTTCAAAATAGAGAACATTATAAAGCTATTAAGCACAAAGATGCTAATTAGCTATATATAAAAATACAAAAAAGGAAAAGGAGTTAGAAAAAGTTAAGAAAAGGGTTATGGGTTATGTGTTATATTAGCGGTCTTATTTATTTAGTACATTTTTAATTAAAATCAAAAATCGGTTCTGAGATTTAAATCTTAGAAGTTTTGTCATTTAAGTAAATTTATTTTCAACTTGACATTCAAATTTAGTAATTTGAATGTGGAGTACTCTATGTTTTGTTTCATAACGTATTTAATGGATAAATTAAAACGGAAAATTTTGTATATTTGACATATATAAATCTTTCAAGAAAGGAAAGGGGAATTAAAAATCTAAAAAGGACTATTAACACCTCGTTTATCAATTCATCTCAATTCATTTTATCTCTGCAAATAAAAATTAAATAAGTAAAAATAAGAGTTTTAGTTAGTGGGTTATCAGGAGAACATTATATGAACGGTCTTATCGGTTTAAAACCTGTTTTCTTCGCAAATTTTAAAGCAAATAATAATTCGGCTCTTCAAAAAGACTTTAACAATTCATCTCTGCTAAGCAATCCTATTCACGACACTGTTTCTTTTGGAAAAAAATCCAAGCGCCATTATTCAGATGCGACTAAATTGCTGATGAGAACAATGAGAAAGCTTGCAGAAACATTAAACTTGCCTGATTTTTATACAGGAAAAAGATTTGGCATAGACCATAGGCAAAAAGTTTCTGTAGAACATTTGCTTCCTCATTCTCAAAGACATCTGGCTGTGCAAAAAGGTCTTAAAAGTGTTAATTCTCTGGAAAATTTTGTACCTGTAGGCAATAAAACAAATAGCGACAGAAGTTCTATTCCTTTAAAAGACTGGTATAAAGCTCATCCTGATTACATAAAAAATGGCATAGAAGCTCTTAAAGAATATGAAAAAGTCAGCAATCCTATAATTAATGGAAAAGAATGGGTTAAAAGCCTGAAAAGACTATTAAACCAGGAACTTGGTTATGTAGCATTTGCAGGAAGAAAAAATCCAAACAGCTTGAATATAGTTCAAAAAGATCAAAAATTATCATTAGTAGCTTAATTTTTAATTAAAATTTTAAAACCGCCTTGATACAAGGCGGTTTTTTGTTTGACATTTGTCTTTTCTAATCACCCGTCTGTTGTTTTTACATGAACAGATAGTCTAAAATAAATTTAAACAATATTTACATACGGTTGCTTTTTTATTACTTACTGTAGATAATTATTGTAATAGATGGGAGAGAAATGGTTTTGAGTAAAAAACAATTCCAATATAAATATAAAAAGGACTCCGGTTCTGCGGAATTTCAAATATTAATAAGCTTTATAAAATGCGCTGTTTTTTAAAACGGCGTATTTTTTTAGATGAATAAAAAAACAGGTTGAAAGGTAAAAAAATGCGTTAAAGGAGTTTAAGCGATTTGTCAGGAGATGGGTATTATGAGTGGTCTTACCGGAATAAAACAAATTTTCTTCGGCAGTTTAACAAATAACAATAACACTGCGCCTAAAAAAGAATTAAATAATTATTCTTTTCTAAATCATCCTATTCACGACACAATTTCGTTCCAAAAAAGTCATCGTCATTATACAAAAGCTCAAAAAAATATAATGCAAACATTAAAAGAACTTGCAGTAAAGTTGGGATTGCCCGATTTTTATACGGGAAAGCCTTTTGGTGGAGGATATAAACCCACAATTGAACACATAATTCCTCATTCGCAAAAAGAAAAAGCTGCTCAGAAAGGTCTGGAAAGCATTAACGATTTAGGAAATTTTGTACCTGTAGGATCACGAATAAATACAAAAAGAGATTTAATAGATCTAAAAGAATGGTATAAAATGCATCCTGATTATTTAGAAAACGGCAAAAAAGCGCTTAGGGAATATGAAAAAATAAACACTCCTGAAATAGACGGCAAAAGCTGGGTTCAAAAACTCAAAAAATTAATAAACGGTGAACTTGGCTATGTAGCATTTGCAGGAAGAAAAAATCCAAATAATTTAAAAGATCAGAATGAGTTTAGCCTTCCAAAGAGGCAAAGCCCCTTTTCAGGCTTCACTCCCGCTTCGCGTCAGAAACTGTCATACGTTGCCTGATTTTTTTTATTAATTTTTTCTTTATAATTTCTGAGTATATGTCCGCAGTTTTTGCAGGCCAAATAATCGCATGAACTGTCTATCGGCATATAAATATGCTTGTCGCAGTTTTTATATAAATCTTCCTCCCGTTCTTGCGGCTCAAAAAGAACGGGAGGCTTTTTTTTCTTTTTCTCAAACCATTTTTTTAAAATCAGTTCGATTAGATACATAAAAAACCTTAATTTTTTATTACTAACGTTAATTAACTTGAGTCGCTAATTAATTTTCTGTAAAAAACTAAAAATTGTCATGCTGAACTTGTTTCAGCATCTTACCACTTTGGAATTAAAACATTAATCGAAAATTGGATAGACCCTGAACTTGATTCAGGGTGACAGTTTACACTAATTAGCGACTAGGGTTAATTAACAATTCAAGTTAATTATACTTTACCAGATTAAAAAAAAATTGTACCATTAGAAAAAGGGATATGCGCAAATTAAATTTGTTTTGAAAGGTTATGAAAATGTCTGAAGAAAATAAAACTTTTGCAAGATGGTATGAAAAAGATCCTGTTGTTGCAAAATGCTTTGAAATAATGGAACAGCTTGATGACAGAAAAAAACGTCAGACCGCAACTTTTTTGATGAACGAAATCATATCAAGACCGCCATATTCAGATATGATTCCTGATGATATCTTCCATCTGGCAACCAGCGAAGAGCAAAAACGCCGTTGGTATGATTATGATGAAGTGTCGCGTATTTTTGCGGAACTTTTAAGACATTCGCCGGATGAAACAAAAAAAGAAATCGCAATAAAAGCTATAACTTTTATTGAAGACTTAAAATAACGTCATTCTGAGGATTGCATCACAAGCCTTGGAATGTCACCCTGAACTTGATTCAGGGTCTATCTAACTTTTGCTTATTGCTTAAAAGCCCAAATGAATAGACCCTGAATCAAGTTCAGGGTGACAAAAACGACTTAAGGGTCGCAGTATTCCCAAAATCAAAAAGTTTTCTTAATTTTTCAGAATCTTTAATCCCTTTAGATAGTTCTACCCCGCTGGAAACATCAAGGGCATAAGGTTTTACTGCTTCATAAGCCTGTCTTGCATTGACAGGATTCAATCCTCCTGCAAGAATTATAGGAATGCCATATTCTTTTGCTTTTTTAGCTATTTCCCAGTCAAAAGCTTTTCCTGTTCCGCCAAGTTGACTTTCTGAGTAGCTGTCAAGAAGCACAAAAGACACTTTATCCTTGTATTTATAGATGTAACTGTCATTGCGAGGAGGGGCTAAAGCTCCGACGCGGCAATCTATCTCACGGCTTGCGAAGCAAGCCTCAGAATGACAATTTGTTTTTACTTTTATTGCCTTAATTATTTCTTTACCTGTAATTTTTGCAAGATTTTCACAAAATTCGGGGGATTCATCGCCATGAAGCTGGATTTTTGTAATCCCTGTTTGAAGCGCAATATTTTTTATTTCTTCAAGAGATTCATCTGCAAAAACCCCAACCTTTTCAATATTATTGTCACCCTGAACAAAACTGTCGCATTGACCAAAATTGTCACCCTGAACTTGTTTCAGGGTCTTATTGGAATTAGATTCTGAAACAAGTTCAGAATGACGTAAATATAAATTACCAATAGCTTTTATGATTTCAGCGGCATTTTCGGGAGAAATATATCGTGGAGTGTTTTTGACAAAGATAAACCCGATTGCCCACGCACCAAGTTCCGCTGCAAGCAGGGCATCTTCTTTTCTGGTTATTCCGCAGATTTTTATTTTTATCTTGTTCATTTATAAGCTCATTTTAATAATTTTTTGTCACCCTGAACTTGTTTCAGGGTCTAAGATTCCGAAACAAGTTCGGAATGACATTGATTGTAACTTAGTATTAACATACTTTTGCCCCAAAATAGGGATTATTTTGCTTCTCATAACCTATAGTTGTAGACTCGCCATGCCCCGAATAAACTGTTATATCTTCATCAAGAGTAAATAATTTGTTTTTTATAGAATTTCCCAAAGCTTCATAAGAACCGCCCGGTAAATCTGTTCTTCCGACTGAATCAGCAAAAAGAGTATCACCTGTGAATAAAACTTTGTCTATAAGAAAACAAACTCCGCCTAAAGTATGCCCGGGTGTATGAATAACCTTTAATTTCAGCTTTCCGACTTCTATTATTTGTCCATCTTCAAGATATCCGTCAAGCTTAGGAGCTTCTACACTTTTCATTTCGAACATCATCAACTGCTGTTTCAAAGATTTTACAAGAGGTTCATCGTTTTTGTGAATAAGAGTTTTTACATCAAAATTTTTCTGAATCTCCCAATCCCCCTGAATATGGTCAAAATGCCCGTGTGTATGCAAAATATATTTCAGGTGCGCATTGTTTTCTTTCAAAAGCTTGGCTGTTTTTTCATAATCTCCACCGGCATCTATCAAAGCAGCCTCGCGGGTTTCTTCGCAGATTACGAGATAATTATTTGTCTCATATTCCCCTGCCGTAAAGTGTTTCAGAATCATTATTTATACTCCTGCTTTTTAAAAATAAAATCTTTGGGACAAAATTTCACAAGCATTATGATACTGGTATAATAATTAAAATATGACATATTGTCATGCTGAACTTGATTCAGCATCTAACCAATAAGGGTTATAACTATAATAATAAGTTGGATAGACCCTGAAGCAGCAAAGCTGCAATTTATGTACATGATACATGAATCGATTACTTAAATATGTGCCTTTGGCACTTCAGGGTGACATCCCAATTCAAGTAACATGAGAATAAAATGAAGAAAAAAATTTCAATATTAGGCTCAACGGGTTCAATAGGAAAACAAGCTCTGGAAGTAGTCGACTGTTTGCAGGATAAATTTGAAATAGTCGGACTTGCAGCAGGCTCTAACCTTGAAGAATTTAAAAAACAGATAACAAAATATAATCCTGAATTTGTTTCTGTAAAAACGCAGGAACTTGCGCAGGAAATAAAAAAAGATATAAAAAATAAAGAAATTTTATGGGGAAATGACGGACTGGTTGAAATAGCAAAAAATACTCAAAATGATATTGTTTTGAGTGCTGTTACAGGATTAAACGGACTTTTTCCGGTGCTTGCCGCTATTGATAACAGAATTAATATAGCTCTTGCCAACAAAGAAACACTTGTGGCCGCCGGAAATATTGTTATGAAAAAAGCAAAAGAAAAAAACGTTAAAATTTTGCCTGTGGACAGCGAACATTCGGCTATTTTTCAATGCCTGAATTCCAGAAACTTTACAAGTGCAAACAAACTTATAATTACCGGTTCAGGCGGACCTTTCAGGAATAAATCCATTGAAGAAATACAAAAAGCGACTGTAGAAGAAACCCTGTCACATCCAAATTGGTCTATGGGCGATAAAATAACTGTCGATTCCGCAACTTTAATGAACAAGGGGCTTGAAGTCATCGAGGCTCACTGGCTTTTTGGCATAGATTACAAAAATATAGAAGTCGTGATTCATCCTCAAAGTATTGTTCATAGCGCTGTGGAATTTCTTGACGGAAGTGTAATTGCGCAAATGGGGCTTCCCAGTATGCATATTCCTATTCAGTATGCGCTTACTTATCCTGAAACTTTTGAAGGTATAAAGACAAGAACAATGGATTTTGCACAAATAGGCAGACTGGACTTTGAAAAACCTGATCTAAAAAGGTTCCCGTGCCTGAATCTGGCTTATGAAGCAGGAATAAAAGGCGGTACTTATCCGACTGTCTTAAATGCTTCGAACGAAGAAGCTGTTTATGCCTTTTTAAGAGGCGAAATTAAACTTACTGAAATTTACAATATAGTTTATAAAGCTTTAGAACAACATAACAGTATACAAAATCCCGAGTTGGACGATATAATTGAAGCAGATAAAGAAGCAAGAATTTTTGCACAAAAATTATTTAAATAATCATATTGTCATTCTCAGCGACAAAGCAAAGCGTTGGAAGCGTGAGAATCTGCAGCAACAATCTGTAAAAAAGGAGAGGATCTTATGGAACTTAAAGGACCGAGCGAAGCAGAAGTCAAAAAATTTATAAAATTTGAAGCAAGAATGGAATTTATTACAGTAGCAGGGCATCATTTTAGAGGAACTCTTCTCTGGGCTGATCATTCGGCTTTTCATGTAAAACTTGAAAATGAAAAAACAATAACACTTTTAAAAACTGCTCTTGTTTATTATGCGGCTATTTAAAAAAATAAATAAAACCGGTAATTAAAAATAAAATATTTCCCCTCATAATTCATTAGTTAAAAAATTAAAGGGGAAATATATGTTAGAAAAAATTATCCTTATAAGAAATTTTTTTTATAAATGCACTTTAATAAGCTTTGTTTATTTTATTTTTGTAAGCCTGTTCTATATGTTCAACAAAGAGTGGGCAGCAAATTTCAGTGCCAATCTTTATAATATAAACAATGAAAATTTTTACCTGCTTCTGATTTATTTTTTGGGTTGGATGAAAATGTTTACTTTTTATGTTTTTTTTGTACCTGCTTTAGCTCTTCATTGGACAGCGTACAAACTTAAAAAAGATCAAAAATAAGATTGGATCTTTAAAATGATTAATGTTTTTAAATGGAAGAATGATTTTGTAACCGGAAATGAAGAACTTGATAATCAACACAAGGAGATATTCAAACAGGTCAATGAGCTTTATGAATTGTTTTCGGATACAAAAAAATATCATAAACAAATATCTGAAAAAGTAATAAGTTTGAAAACAGTTCTTATTAAACATTGTTATACAGAAAATGAACTTTTTGAAAAATATGATATTGCCGGAAAAGAAGAACATCTAAAAGCACATGATGAGATTATAAAAACCATCAATGACTTTGAAAATTATAATTTTTCCCCTTTAATAGTCGCATTGCTCTTGTGTGATTCAATTATTAATTATTTTTTAGAACATTTCCCAAAATATGATAAAAATTTTATTCTTGAATTAAACGAAAAAGTCTCAAGTAAATTATAAAACTTCTTAAAATTCTTTTATAAAATGAACAACATTACATGCCGGACTTGTCATATCAGGAAAAATCATTATAGGCACTTTCTTCTCGGTTGCATATTCAGCAGGTCGCCAATAATCTTTTACCAGAACTTCAAAACTTGCGCTTTGTCTAAAAGCATGTTGAGAAAGAACTTCTGCCATTTTTTTACCGGTTTGTTGAAAATCACGGATACCTATATAAAATTTCCCATTTTGGTTAATTGAACAGACATGATTTATGGCAAAATTTAAAATATCTTCATAATATTCCTGATATGCCAGAGAAAGTGTAATATCAACCCAAAAGTTGTCATTATCTTTTGTCATAACAGATAAAAAACTCTCTATGGAATTTTTATCCGCGTTGTCAAATACAAAACGCTGAATTTTGTAGTCTTTTAATTTATTTATAAATTTATTTCCCAAATCAAATTTAAAATCATTTTCGGTTTTAACAAGCGAGGTTTTAAACTTGGGATAAAGCGCTTCACAATCAAGCTCATATAATTTTTTTGCATCGGAAAGTTCGACAGTTCTTAAAGAAATCTTATTTTCAGAAACTGCATAATTTTTTAAATTTTCATACTCCCAAATATTAATTTTGGAACAATTTCTAAAAGAACAGGCTGTTTTGAAAAGTGCCAGAGCTTCGGTATAGTTTTCATCAATCGTGGTTAAAAAGGTTTCAACGCCTGCGCCGCCGTACTTATTGACGACATAATCAATAAGCTGTTTTCCTGCATCATAAGCATTCGGATTAAGAATAAGCCTGTTAATTTTCCAGCGGGTTTTCTGATTTCCGTCCGACACAAGACTTATTAAGCCGAGCAGTTCTTCGCCTTCTATCGCAACGTAAAATTCTTGCAAAAATTTTAAATTTACGGGTAGCAATCTATGCAAAACAGCAAAAGGAGAATGCACAAAAGTTTCCCCGTTAACTCTGTCACCGGATAATTCCGGGCTAACGTATTCTATCATTTTCCTGACTTTTTCTATGTCAGCGTATCTAAGTGGAATAATTTTTGTCATAGTTCAATTAATTCTTGTTTAGTAATCTAATAATCCTGTTATATCTCTATAATTGCTCAATATCCTTAAAATAGTTATACCCTTATCATTTATCTGATACACAATTATATATTTTTTAATGCTTAAAAATCGAATATCCTTTTTTGTCCATTCTGGCTTTTTATATCCAATTTCAGGCATTAAAACCGTACGTTCAAAACCTTCTGTGAATTTATCAATTAATGTTGAAGCTGCATCAGGATTATCGAGAGCAATAAAATCACCTATTTCTTGTAAATCATTCTCTGCATCTTTAGATATTATATAATTATCTTTCATATCTTTTCTTTAGCTCCGCCATAACGGTTTTACCATCTCTAACTTCGCCGCGGGCGACACAATCAAGACCTTTTTGTATGTCTCTGTTAAGTTCTTCTAATCTACGCTTTTGAATTTCATCATATTCGGAAAGCAGTCTTAAAGCTTCTCTTATAACTTCGCTGGCAGAATTATAAAGACCTGATGCTACTTTATCCTGAATCATTTTTTCCAGAGTCGGGGTAAGTGAAATATTCATAAAAAAATCCTCCAAAATTATTGCAATATTTTTATTATAACAAACTTTGTTATAAATACCACATACTTTGTTATTGATTTTGCTTTTTAATCTCTGACCTGAACAATAAATTCAATTTCAACAGAAGCACCCATAGGAAGCTCATTTACTCCTATAGCAGCTCTTACATGCCTGCCGGCTTCGCCAAAAATTTCCACAAGAAAATCAGATGCCCCGTTTATTACTTTCGGCTGTTCCGTAAAAGTTTTTGCGCTGTTTACATACCCTGTAACTTTAACTATACGTTCAATATTATCAAGGGGAACTACTTGATTTATAGCAGCAAGTCCGTTTAACGCACAAAGTTTCGCGGCTTTGTATCCATCTTCAACGTTATGAAAAACCCCATCAATTTCTTTTGTATAAAGAAGTTTTCCGTCTTTCATCGGCAACATGCCGGAAGTCATAACAAGATTTCCCAGTCTTAAAGCAGGAATGTATGCACCAATTGGTTTTGCTACTTCAGGAAGTTCATAACCAAGTTCTCTGATTTTTTCAATAATGCCCATGTATAAAATATCCTTAAATAAACTAAATTTCGATTAATTTACCTTTTTTAATTATTTCCTGCCACAAAAAATCGCCTTGTTTAGCATTGTTGAATTCTTCAACAGAATACGGATCAGGAGAAATCATTAAATCTATTTTTTGAGCTATTCTCATTAATTTACATGTTTCTTCTACATATTTTTTACCTAAATCAGGAGAAATAACCGCAACATCAATATCGCTATAGCTTCTGGCATTGCCATGGGCATAAGACCCAAATAAATATACTTTTTCAACTTTTATATTATTTTGAATCAAAGCTTTTATATACTCTTTAACTTTATCTATAACTTGTTTTTGATCCATAAATAAATCTCCTTAGTTTTGTCAAAAGTTGTTTGAACATAGTCTTTTGTAAATTCAACAAATAATTTTGCTCTTTTATCAGGGTATCGAGTTGCAAAATAATAAATAAGTAACTTGTTAAATAATTCTATTGTTTCTTCGGAACATTCCGAAATTATATTAGTGTCTGTAGCAAGTTTGACTAAATTATGTGTTTTTTCAGGAATTTTAGCTGTATTTTTTATGTATAAAGCTTTTAATATTTTTTCAATTGCTTGTTGACAAGCAGTCATTGCCCATAAGAATTTATCGCCCTGCAAACACCATTCGGCAGTGCTTAAATCCTCTTCAGCAAAATTAATCCAGGATTGTATATTCTTTTCTTCCAATTTTAAATCCCTTTAAAATTTCATTTATCTTGAAAGAGTATAACATATTTTAAAAACAAATTAATTCAGAAAGATTAGTACCTTTAAATTAGCTGTATATTCAAAAATCCTCTATTTAATATCCTCCTCAATTAAATGGACTAAAGCCCTAAAATCTTTCTGCTTAAAGGAAATATCTTCTTTTAAACCGATAGGCTTAGATCCCAAATTAAACCTTTCGCAGGATAAATATAAACCTCTGTATTGATGAGAGTACTCATCAAACAGATTACTATGCATAGTGTAGAAACAAACAAATGAATAAAAAAGCAAAAGTATTGTTGAGTTAAATATAGTGGGGGAGTCATTTATGCGCAGTGTTAGTTTACAAGAGAACAAAACAGTTTTAATTGTTGATGACAATTATGATCATGCTTCAGGTATCAGGGAACTCGTAAAAATTGAAAGTGATTTTGAAGTAAAAGGAATTGCCGCAACAGCTGAAATTGCTATTAATCTTATTAAAAAATACAAACCCGATGTTGTTTTAATGGACATCAACATGCCTGATATGGATGGAATTACAGCTATTCAGGAAATCAAAAAGCTTGATCTTGATACAAAAGTAATTGCTTTAACAGGTTATGATGATTCAGATCTTATTTATAGAGCAATGAAAGTCGGCGCAAGAGGATATATCTTAAAAACTATGGCGGCTTCACAATTAATTACAGCTATACAAGAAGTTGCTAACGGAAAAATTTATCTTCCGTCATCACTTATCGCAAAATTCTTCGATCACTTCCAGGCTACCGTAAAAGAAGAATCAAGACCGAAAATAGACGAAGGCGACAATCTTCTTTCATATCTTACACAAAGAGAAGAAGAAGTCCTCGAACTTCTTACTCAGGGAATTACATACAAAGGCGTTGCAAAACAGTTATTTATCAGTGAAACAACAGTAAAAACACACGTAAATAATATTTTCCAAAAATTGCAGGTAAACGACAGAACACAAGCTGTTCTTTATGCGATTAACCATTCCATCGGCACCAGAAGAAAAATGAAAACAGCCGTATAAGTTATATTATTATTCTGAGCGAAAGCGAAGGATATTGTCATCCCGCACTTGATGCGGGATCTGACCGGCAGGCAACCTAAAGCTTTAATTCCAAAATAGATAGATGCCGGACTTGATCCGGCATGACAAAAAAGCGGGTAGGAGAAATGAAAAAAACTTCAAAGCACAATCCTAAAACTTCTATAAGGGATTTATTTGATTATGTAGAGCCTGATTCATACACAAGGCAAACACTTGCCGCTATTTTCAGATGTTTTCTGGAAACCATTATAGAAAACAGATATCCGTCGGTAATTCTTGCCAGACTAAAAAACTCACAAGTTTTTCAAGGACTGCTAAACAGACTTAAATATACAGAATCAAAAGTTTTTGCGTACTCTGACAATATTGAAGGTTTTGATAACATCATTACAGACCATGCCGGTCTTGAAAATGATGAATTTTTAGTAATTGTCGCTGAAAGATTTTCTGCCTGCATTTGTTGGAATGAAGCAGAATCAGATGTTTTCGGGCTTTGTAAAGGTTTTTGTTCAATGAATCCTGATGATGTAAAATTAATCACAGAATTTCTTCAGGAAATTGCTTATGATAAAAATGTTGAAAAAGAGTTGTCAGAGATACTTCAGGACAGAAGAAATAATGAAAAATTTACAACTATCCTGAGAAAACTGGTTACAAATCTTGAAAGTCGCCAAAGAGACTTAATCTGCGCAAATACAGAATTAAAAGATCTTTACCAAAAAACGGTTCATGCGGAAAAACTTACAGCTATCGGTTTATTATGCTCAACTATAGCTCATGAACTAAGAAATCCGCTTTGTATGGTTGGCTTGCATGCAAAAATAATTTCAAAAAATATTGAAAAACTTGAAATAAAAGACACAGAAATTCTAGAAAGTCTTACTAACTCAGCAAATTCGATAAGCAACGCTTCTCAAAACCTTGAAACACTTTTAACTGAATTAATAGATTATTCAAGACCGATGTCGCTGGAAAAAAACGAAACAAACCTGGAAAAAACGTTACTTGAAGTTATAAACCTTATTAAACCTTCTTTTGAAGCAGATAGCATAAATCTTTCTTTTAAAAACAAGCTAACTCATAGCTATAAAGTTCTTTTTGACAGCGCAAAAGTTCATCAGGCAGTTTTAAATATTGTTAAAAATGCGCTTGAAGTTTCAAAACAGGGAGACAAAGTAAAAGTTATTCTTGATTGCAATAATGACGATGATTCAATTTCAATCAAAATTTCAGATGAAGGACCGGGGATATCAGATGAACACAGAAAAAAAATCTTCACACCTTACTTCACGACTAAAAAAGACGGGACAGGTTTAGGACTTGCTCAGGCAAGAAAAATAATGGAAGCTCATGGCGGAAATTTATTGATTAGTTCAACAAACGATAAGGGGACAACTTTTATATTATCTCTTCCTGCCGAATTAATATTGTAATATTGTCACCCTGAACTTGTTTCAGGGTCTGTAAAGGGATAGATGCTTAAACAAGTTCAGCATGACGAATTAAAAAAAGAGGTTAAAAGTTATGGATTTAATAAATACAAGCAACATAGAAATTCTTTCTTTAGGTCTTGACGGTCTTTCCGCAAGACATAAAGCTATTTCTTCCAATATAGCTAACGCGGATACTCCCGGTTATAAAAGAGTCGATGTAACTTTTGAAGATCAGTTGGACAAAATTATTAATACAGAATACGTCAAAGAAAATCAAAGATTGAAAAATTCATTAGACACAAATCCTGATGCTCTATCAAATAATGCCGCAAAAACTCCTTTGAGCGTAAATTATAATCAAACTTTAATGGAATTTTCGGATTTTAATCCTCAAACAATAGAAAGTGATGAGAATTCCCCGAATGAAATCGGAAATACCGTTAATATTGAAAAAGAAATGAGTTCTTTAACAAAAAACGGAATGACATATAACGCACTTGCAACTTTACAGGCAAAAGAATTTCGAGGTCTTTCCGAAATAATCAGAGGTTCCCAATAATTTGTAATTTAAACTTTTTCTCATAAAAACATCGAGGAGGTAAAAAAATGAATTTTAACGCTTTAGATATAAGTTCTTCCGCTTTAACAGCGCAAAGAATAAAAATGGACGCAATTGCAAGCAACATTGCAAACGTAAATACAACAAGAAATCCCGACGGAACACCCGGCATCTACAGAAGAAAAGAAGTGATTTTTTCTTCCGTATATGGAAATATGGTAAACGGGAAAAACAATAACGACGAATGGAATGCTGATGAAACAAATACAAGTGCTGATTTAAAAGGTTCTGTCAGCGAAAATGCAGGTCCGTCTGCGCTAAACGGAGTAAAAGTTCTTCAGGTAGCTGATGATTTTAAAACACCTCTTAATAAAGTTTATAATCCTTCTCATCCTGATGCTGACAAAGACGGATATGTAAACCTTCCAAACGTAAACATGGTAAGTGAAATGGTTGATATGATTTCCGCAAGCAGAGCTTATGAGGCGAATGTTACTTCCATAAACGCCACAAAAAGCATGATTTCAGCGGCTATGAAAATTTAATAATTAATATAAGAGGTAATATAATATGTTAGAACAATTATCAGGATTTCAAGGGATAAATAATTTAAATAATATGGATAAATTAAATAACTTAACCGGTAATTATGGAAACATCAACAACTTGGATGATTTTCTTGCGCAGAGCGATGCCTTAAAAAATCCTGAAAATCTTACCAAAATTGATAATGATCCTGAACTTAAAGCTGATCTCCAGGGACTTATTGAAAAAAATCAAGATTTTGACAACGATACTGCTTTTGGTGATTCAGGAATAACGCCCGGGGAGATAGCAAATAAGTTTTCTGACGTTCTGGGCAATTATATTAATAATGTTAATGCAAAAAACAGGGATGCTGAAAAAGCTGTGGAAACTTTTGTTTCCGGTGGAAATATAGACATGCATTCCGTGATGATAGCCGCCGAAAAAGCAAATCTTTCCATGCAGCTTGCAGTTCAGATGAAAAACAAAATTGTTCAAGCTTATCAAGAAGTTTCCCGTATTCAGATTTAGTGTTTTTTGTCACCCTGAACTAAAACGTCACCCTGAAATAAAACATCACCCTGAACCAAAATGTCACCCTGAACTCGTTTCAGGGTCTATCCGAAAAACAATTTAAAGTTTTAATCCCAAATTCGACAGATGCTGAAACAAGTTCAGCATGACAATTCACAAAACCGTAACAAAACTTAAAAAAACACCATCAATCACAAAGTTTAGTATAATCAAAATAAACAGAGGTTTTTAGGGGAGTCAAAATTGGAAACTCAATTAAATGTAATAATGAACGACATAAAAAAACTTTGGAACGGTCTGGAGTTCATGCAAAAACTCGTTATCATGCTGCTCCTCGTTGCTTCAATTTTTGCAGTTTCCTTTATAGCGATTAAATCCATGGAACCCGAATGGGGCGTTCTCTACAGTGATTTGTCAGATACCGACGCAAACGCTGTATTGGAAAATCTTAAAAAATCCGGATATCCTTTCAAATTAAGCGATGACAGAAAAACAATCCTTGTTCCTCTTAAGGCAAAAGAGGAATTACGTCTTATGATTGCGCAAAATGATGTTATTCAAGACAGCAATCCCGGCTTTGATCTTTTAAATAAAGTGCAGTTCGGAGCAACTGATTTTCAAAACAAATTAACAAGGCAAAAGATTTTTCAGGATGAATTAACCAGAACTATAGAAAAAATAAGGGGCATACAAAAAGCACGGGTTCAAATTGCTGAACCCGACAGGTCTGTTTTTGCCGATAAAGATGAACTTCCTACGGCTTCCGTTATGCTTATTCTGGAAAGCGGCACAAGACTAAAGCCTGACCAGATTAAAGCAATTAAAAATCTTGTAGCTTATGGCATCCCGCGATTAACCCCCGAAAAAGTTTTTGTTACCGACCAGAGCGGAGTAAATCTTGCAGAAGATTCTGACGGGACAGGCAGTTCAGGAGATGACTACAAAACAACCTTTGAAAAAGATACAGTAAAAAAAGTTCAGAAAGTCATCCAAAACATTGTAGGCGTAGGCAATATCAGTGTTGAAGTCACCGCGGATATTAATTTTGACAGAACAAAAACTACCATAGAAAAATATCTCCCAGCCGCAGACAGCAACGGAACACCTATAGGCGTTCTTTCAACCGTAAAAGACGAATCAGAAATTTATGATAAAGGTCAAAATGCAGATAGTGCAGATACAACCGGCGCAACTACTGATGCTGCTTCTGCCGGAAAAAATTATGAAAAAATCAGAACATCGAAAAATTATAATGTTTCCAAAGAAATAAGCCAGGTCGTTTATGCGCCGGGCAAAGTTCAAAGATTGACTATCGCTGTCGCGCTTAACAAAATTCTTACAACAAAAGAAAAAGAAGAAATTAAAAGACTTGTAATTTCAGCCAGCGGGGCTGATGAAACAAGAGGTGATATAATTACGATTACAGGAATGCAGTTTGCGGTAAACCCTGAAGAGCAGGGAAATCAAATGCTTAGCCAACTGGATAAAAATAATATGCAGCAGTTTTTGATACAAAGTATAGCTCCTCTGGTTGTAATTCTTGCGTTGGGACTAGGCGCGCTCTTTGTTCTCAGTTCTCTGCTTAAAAAACCTGTATCAGGCGAAATTTATGATTCCGGCAGATACTACGATGACGAAGCAAATGACAGTGATGAGCCGGGAATACTTCCATCAGGCGAAGCAATGCCGGTGCTTGGAACAAGTCTTGATCCTGTATTAGAAAAGATAAAAACAGATATAAATACAACTATTCTAGCTGATCCGACAGAAGCAGCACGTTTACTACAGTCATTTATCAAGGATTAAAAAGTCATGGCTGATCATCATAATCATTTAACAATTAATACTATGACCAATACTCAGAAGGTAGCCACGCTTTTAATTGCGCTTGGTCCGTCTACAGCGGCCGAAGTGTTAAAAAATCTGCCTGATGACGAATTAATTGAACATATTACCCTTGATATCGCAAGTCTTAACAAAATTCCGCCGGAAATTGTCGACGAAGTGCTTGAAGAGTTTCATTCTTTGTTTCAGGCAAGCAGTTTCATGAATCGCGGCGGTTTAGATTATGCTAAAAAGCTTCTTGCTGACACTTTCGGAGATCAAAAAGCCGGTCAGCTCTTTGAAAAATTAGCTACTAACCAAACTAATCCTTTTCAGTTTTTTAATGACGCAGATGCTTCTCAACTTGCAACTTCTTTTCAAAACGAAAATCCTCAACTTATCGCTCTAATTCTCGCTTATTTAAAACCTGACAAAGCAGCTTTAGTTTTAAGCAGCCTTCCTGACCATCTTCAATCTGTAGTGGCAATAAAAATAGCCGAAATGGACAGAACAAATCCTGAAATCCTAGGTGAAGTGGAAAAAATCATTGAAGGTAAATTTTCATCAGTTGTTTCGCAGGATTTCTCAAAAGCCGGCGGCGTTGAAGCGCTTGCTGACATACTTAACCGCGCGGACAGAAGTTCCGAAAGAAAAATTATGGAAATACTGGAAGTTCAGGATCTTGAAATGGCAGAGCGTATAAGAGAACTTATGTTTGTCTTTGAAGATCTTATCAAACTTGATGACAAAGCTGTTCAACGTGTATTGCGTGAAATCGAAACAAAAGATCTTGCCCTTGCTCTTAAAGGCGCTAATGAAGACGTTAAAGATAAAATATTCAGAAATATGTCAGAGAGAGCATCCGGTATGCTTAAAGATGATATGGAATACATGGGACCTGTAAGGGCAAAAGAAGTACAAGAATCTCAAACAAAAGTTGTCGCAGTCATCAGAGCTCTTGAAGCAACCGGAGAAATAACAATATTCAGGGATGATGCGGAGGATGACTTAATTGAGTAAAAGAATAAGAAGTTCTAACGTTCAATTAGGTGAATCACTCATAGTCGGACACCCCCTAAAAATAACTGCCGGTGAAGGTTTTGACGATGACAGCGAATTAAGCAGGGAAGAATTATATCTAAAACTTAAAGAAAAAGAATTCAAACAAAAAATTGAACAACTTCAGATAGATGCCCAAAATCAGGCAAACTCTATAATTCAGGAAGCTAAAAACAAAGCTGCTCAAATGCTTGAAGAATCAAAACAATGGGCTATGGCTCAAGAGCAGGAACTTGAACAAATAAAAAACAACGCTCTTGAAGAAGCCCGACAAGCAGGAACAGAATTAGGCTTTAACGAAGGCTATCAAAAAGCAACGGAAGAAGTTTTTTCAAGAGTTATAAACCTTGAAGCAATTGCTGATTCTTCCTTTCAATTAAAAAAAGAAATTATTTTGTCTGCCGAACACGAAATTTTACAGCTTTCAATTGCTATAGCCGAAAAAATATTAAAGCAGCAACTCGAAATCAAGCCTGAAATGATTACTGAAATAATCAGGGCGGCTATAAACGAGCTTAAAGACAAAGAAGAAATAAAAATAATAGTTAATCCCGCTTTAAAAGAACAGTTGTACAGTTTTTCAGAAGAACTAAAAACCGCGATTAAAGGAATGAAAACAATAAAAATAGTCGAAGATAAGACAATTCATGCAAACAGCGCGATTATAGAATCGCCCGAATCAAGAATTGATGCGCGTATCGAAACACAAATTTCTCAAATCACGGAAGAACTTATGAAAACTTTCGCAGAAGAACCTGTTTTAGTTGAAATTATAAAACTTTCAAAAGAATGATTTAAAGCTGAAAACATACTGCCAATATGGTATAATTCATTATGAAACCAAACTTAAAAGGCATTTAATATGAGCGTACCTAAAGAAAAACTTTATGAGCTAATCAAACTCATTCCTGATGATGATAATGAGGAAGTTGTAGCATACCTTGAAAATTACATAGAAAAAAAGAAAAACAAGGAAGAATTTGATCCCGTAAATTATTTTGGGGTTTTAAAAGATTGGGATATTGATGTAGAAGAAGAATGTAAAACAATGAGAGAAGAGTGGGATCATAGGGAATGGGATTCAATTACTTAATAGATACAAATATACTTATATATGTTTCTAAAGATCAGATTCCTTCTGAAAATTTGACAAAAGTTCAACAAATTTTCAGAAATTCTTTTAATATTTCTGTAATTAATGAAATAGAGCTTTTAGGCGGAAGAAATATTGATGAACAAAAATATATTTATTTTAAAAAATTTCTTTCTCTTTCAAATGTTTATCATTTAAATGATGAAATAAAATTACAAACTATTGAAATAAGAAGAAAATTTAATCTTAAAACCCCTGATGCTATTATCGGAGCAACAGCATTGGTTAATAATTTTATCCTTGTCACAAGAAATACCAAAGATTTTAACAGAATTGACGGATTAGAAATATATAATCCTTTTGAAATTAAAGAATTATAAATTATGATAGACCTTTCAAAATACAAAAACATAATAGAAAAAGCCAATTCTTTCAAAGAAATCGGGCAGGTTACGCATATTATAGGGCTAGTGATAGAAGCGGACGGGCCGCCATCTTCTATTGGAGACCTTTGCTATATTTACCCAAAGATGAATGAAACTCCTGTATGGGCTGAAGTAGTGGGATTCAAAGAAGATAAAGTCCTGCTTATGCCTCTTGGAGAAATGGAAGGACTAAAACCCGGCTCCACTGTCATAAATTCCGGAGGCGCAATAAAAGTAAAAGTCGGTTCAGAGCTTTTAGGACGAGTTTTAGACGGCTTAGGAAACCCTCTTGATGAATTTGGAACACTAAAAACAAATAAATTTCGGTCTTCAAAAGCCCAAAAAATTAACCCCCTGACGAAAATTAAAGTCAGAGATCCTCTTGAAATGGGAGTAAAAGCCATTGACAGCCTTATAACTATTGGCAAAGGTCAAAGGGTAGGCATAATGGCAGGCAGCGGCGTTGGTAAAAGCACTTTGCTCGGAATGCTAGCCAGAAATTCCAAAGCTGATATGAATGTCATTGCTTTAATAGGAGAAAGGGGACGAGAAGTAAGTGAATTCATAGAAAATTCTCTCGGAACAGAAGGCTTAAGCAAGTCTGTAGTAGTTGTCGCTACTTCTGACCAGCCATCGCTTGTAAAAATAAAAGCCGCGCACGTTGCAACAAGCATTGCGGAATATTTCAGGGACAGCGGACGTGATGTTCTCTTTATGCTGGATTCTGTAACACGTATTGCGATGGCTCAAAGAGAAGTAGGTCTTGCGATAGGAGAACCTCCCGCAACGAGAGGTTACACCCCGTCAGTCTTTGCGCTCATGCCAAAACTCCTTGAACGAAGCGGAAACAGCGATAAAGGAACTATGACTGGTCTTTATACCGTTCTTGTAGAAGGTGATGACTTTAACGAACCTGTTTCTGATACGGTAAGAGGGATTCTTGACGGACATATTCTATTATCAAGACAACTGGCTCAAAAAAACCATTTTCCCGCCATAGACGTACTGGGAAGCATAAGTAGGGTAATGATAGACGTAACTCAAAAAGAGCAAATGGAAGCAGCAGGAAAAATCAGGGATCTTCTTGCAACTTACGAAAAAAACGTTGATTTGATTAATATAGGCGCTTATATTGCAGGTAGTGACCCTAAAATAGACAGGTCAATCAAGTTGAACGAAGAAATTAACAGCTTTTTAAAGCAATCTATAAAAGAAAAAATTGATTTCACCGAAACAGCAAACAAGTTGATAGAAATTTCCAACAAGCTTTAAGTGGCTTTGTTTTTCTAAAATTGTCACCCTGAACTTGATTCAGGGTCTATCCAAATAACAAATTAAAGCTATAATCCCAAAATGGTAAGATGCTGAAACAATTTCAGCATGACGATTATCATCTAATATTACACGCCTGTTTTAACTTTTGCCTGTTCAAGCTGAATAGTTTCTGTGGTGATATCCGCAACTTCCGCAGGACCAAAATACTGAACAGGTCCCGGATACAAATAACAATCTTCCAAAGCCCATTCTTGTCTGTGAGTCTGAAGCTTTTTAAACGGTTCTCCGTTTAATTCAACAAGCGCTTTTTTAATTACAGGCTTAAATTTGCCGTGACGTTTTTCCATATTCATCATGGAAGTCAAGGGAATACCGCCCGCAATCCACTTTTCGGCAGGAGCTGTAAGGTTTCTGACAGATGAAATATATCCGCTTAAACCGAATTTAACTAGTGCAAAAGCATTATATCCGAGTGAATAACAATAATCCGCATCAAAATTGGATGGAGCAGCACATCTTCCTTCATAACCGAAGAAATGAGCCTGTGTTGAGAATTTACCTTTGTAAGTTCCTGCTTTTTTCATTTGAGCCAGTTTGTTTTCAACCATCTCGCTTAAAAGCATTTCAGTTTCAATTCTTGAGACCTGAACGTTTCCATGCGGATCTCTGTCGAGCAAAAGCTGAACCTGTATATCTAAAGGAAGTGAAGAAAATACTTCGCTGTTTGAGTGTTTCAATTTTCCTTTGACGTAAGCTATTTTTTCGTCCCAACCGCAAAGAGTTGCATAAACATCATCACTCTCAATATGAGCCAGAGCGTCATTTAGATTACAAATTAAAGACTTCATTTCAGGTATAAATTCGATTAAGCCTTCAGGAATAAGCACAACACCAAAGTTCATGCCGTTTTCTGCTCTTTTTGCAATAACATCGCAAATATAATCAACTATTTCATTGAGAGAAGTTTTATTTTGTTCAACTTCTTCAGAAATTATAGTAATGTTCGGTTGGGTTTTAAGGGCACACTCAAGGGCGATATGAGAAGCGCTTCTGCCCATTAATTTAATAAAATGCCAGTATTTTTTAGCGGAATTAGCATCTCTCTGGATGTTTCCGATTAATTCAGAATAAACTTTTGTAGCGGTATCAAACCCGAAAGATGTTTCTATAGCTTCATTTTTAAGGTCGCCGTCAATGGTTTTTGGCACGCCTATTACTTGAATTCCCGCATTTTTCTGCATAAAAAACTCGCCGAGCATTGCTGCGTTTGTGTTTGAATCATCGCCGCCGATTACAACAACAGCGGAAATATTTAAATTTTTGCAGGTTTCCCATGTTTTCATAAAATGTTCTTCGGTTTCCAACTTGGTTCTTCCTGAACCAATCATGTCAAAACCGCCGGTATTTCTGTATCTGTCAATATATTCAGGAGTAAATTCTATATATTTCCCTTCCATAATTCCTGAAGGACCGCCTAAAAACCCGTAAAGCTTGTTGATTGAATCAGCTTCTTTAAGCGCGTCAAAAATCCCTGCGATAACGTTATGTCCGCCCGGCGCCTGACCGCCGGATAAAATTACACCCGCGTTGATTGTTTTATGTTCAATTTCAGCAGTTCCTGAATCGAAAGTTATTACAGGAGCACCATAAAGATTGGGGAAAATTTCTTTAATATCTTGCATATCAGCTTCGGATGTAGTTAAAGCGCCTTTTTTAAGACTTAAGTTATTAATTCCGCGATTTAAGGATTCAGGAAGCTTTGGTTTATATTCGCTTCTTGCTTTTTCAAGTCCGGAAATGTATTTTTTCATTCTCAAAAACCTCATTCTGGGAGTTTACACACGTTTAAGATAGTTATACCATGAGTTTTTTGTCCACTCAACTCATTGATTTAGCTTTTTTAATTTTCATATTCATCAAATACATATTTTTTATGGCGGAAACTAACTGAAGCTTAACCTCTGTGGGGTTCATGGCTGTATTTTTATTGACGCACTGATTATTATATATACTAAAAAAACTTTCCCAACCCTGAAGACTGTTTTTAGCATCGGTTTTTGTATCTTTTAACAGGTTTATTAGCTCTGTATTAGAACTATTCGGAATAATAATATTATCAACTTCTTGCTGCGCGGAATTACATGCCTGTTGCGCTTCATTAATAAGACCGCACTGCTCTTCCTGATACTTAATAGATTTGGAAAAAGCTTTATCATAAGCATTAAAACAAGGTTGAGTCGCATTAATCAGACTTTGCTCAAAAGCATACACTGAAATATCGTTATTATTATCAGTACTAGTGTTCACATCAGAAGAAATAACTGTCTTGTTCTCAACGGGCGCAAGTAAATACATTAAGTAGGAAACACCAAACCAGCTTAACCCGATAAAAAATACAGAAAATATAAGACAACCTGCTTTAAATCCGCTAATTTTCTTTTTGAGCAGTTTATAAATTAAGGGGATTAGTATAATTGAAGCCAAAGCTAACAGCAAAAATCCTGCCCAATAAATCGAATAATAAAAACTCCAAATTGAGCCGAGCAGAAGCTGAATTCCAAAAATATACTTTAAATATCGCATTATTTTTTCTTTTTATTATCCCAGATGCTCATGAATTATGTTTTTAATGAGTGTTTGATAAGGCATTCCTTTTTCTTTGGCTTTTCTTTTGGCTCTTTGAATGTCTACAACGTTAATTCTAATAGTGATTGGCTTTGTTTCAGGGGTTACAATCCTTACATTTTCTATATTATCCGTCCATGAATCATCTTTTTCATCAAAAGTTTTCAAAAAATCTGTAGCGTAACAATCTCCGCAAAGCATACGGCCATCATCTGTTTCATATAAATCTTCGACTTTTTCTTTACAATCCTGACATATTTTTAATTTTTTACTCATGTTTTATAACCTCTTCTTTGTAAAGTATTAAATGTTTTTTATTTGCCGGATATGCTGTTATAACCCGAAAAATTTCTTTATTTTTTCCATAAACTCCAACTATAACAAGAAATTTTTTTGTATGTGTATAGCCGATTAATCTAAAAAAGTTTTTTTTATTTTTTTCCTTAATAACTGCGTATTTATTGGCGAAAACCTCTAAAATTTCATCTTCGGAAACATTTGGATGGTTTACCAAAAAATGATCTTTATTATGTTCTTTATCAAAAGCAAATACAATTTCCATTATATATTAAGATTACCCTTTCTGTATTTATATTATAGCAGATTGTACATACATGTAAATACTTTATAAGTAAATCATTAAACTTTTGAAATTTATGCTAAAATTTAGCTCAAGAGTATATTTTAAAAGGAAATTTTTTATGATAATCGTAATGGAGCCAATGGCGACAGAAGAAGATATACAGCGCGTTGTAAGGAAAATGGAGAGCCTCGATTTCAAAATAATTTTGAACAGAGGCGATGTTATGACAGTTGTCGCTGCCATCGGTGATAAAAAGCTTATTGATCCTTCCTCATTAGCATCTATGGAAGGCGTAAGAGAAATTAAACTTATTCAAGAACCTTTCAAACTTGCCAGTAGGGAAAGCCAGAGAACGGATACCGTTATAGATTTGGGGTTCGGAGTAAGAATAGGCGGAAACAATCCTCCTGTAATAATGGCGGGTCCATGCAGCGTAGAAGATAATAAAGAAGGTCTTTTGAAAACAGCTCAAGCGGTAAAAGCAGCCGGCGCAAAAGTTTTAAGAGGCGGAGCTTTTAAACCCAGAACCAGCCCTTATGATTTTCAGGGCTTGGAGGAACTGGGACTTAAATATCTCGCGGAAGCCAGAGAGAAAACCGGTCTTCTCGTAGCTACAGAAGTTATGGACAGTCAGGATGTGGATTTAGTAGCTGATTATGCCGATATTGTCCAGATTGGCGCAAGAAACATGCAAAACTCCCCTCTTTTAAAAGCTGTAGGGAAAATAAATAAACCTGTAATTCTTAAAAGAGGGGCGGCAGCTACGGTAAGGGAATTTTTGCTCGCCGCGGAGCATATAATGCATAACGGAAACTCTAATGTTATTCTTTGTGAAAGAGGGATAATGGGCGTAGACTCGCATTTTACGAGAAATACCCTTGATCTTTTAGCTGTTCCTGTTATTAAAAAATACTCGCATTTACCGGTAATAATCGACCCGAGTCATGGCACAGGCAGAAGATATCTGATTTCTCCCGCTTCAAAAGCTGCTCTTGTTATCGGCGCGCATGGTTTAATGATAGAAGCACACCATGATCCTGACAATGCATATTCAGACGGCGCTCAAAGCTTGACACTCGAGCAGTTTGCCGCATTAATGCAGGAACTTAAAGAACTCGAAAACGTCATCTATAAAACCCAAATAGTTAATTAATTTTTGTTGTCATTGCGAGGCAAAAAATGTCTATTATAAGTTAAGATTTATCTTACGAAGCAATCTTCCTAATGACAACCCCCCTCTTTAGAAGATTGCTTCGTTTGGTTAATTTTATTTTGTATTCAATGTTTCATGCCTCGCAATGACAATTCCGTTATTTATGTGTTTTTTAGCGATTTGACGATTAAGATTAACTAATAAAAAACCGTAACAAATTAACCATAAAAGAGAAAACAATTAAATTATGAAATATATCTCTATTTTAGACATAATCGGTCCCGCAATGATTGGTCCATCAAGCTCTCACACGGCAGGAGCAGTTCGATTAGGACTTCTTGCAAGAAACATCTATGGAAAAAAGCCCGGATGGGTAAAATTTACGTTATATAATTCGTTTGCAAAAACAGGAAAAGGTCATGGAACAGACAAAGCCCTGATTGCAGGAATTTTGGGGTTCAAAGTAGACGACTCGCGGATTAAAAACTCCTATGAATTTGCTAAAAAAGAATCCATTCTCGTTGAATTTGAAACAAAAAACGACCCATCAAGACACCCTAACTCTGTGGATTTTACCCTTTATAATGAAACCAGCATGTTTATTTCAGGGAAATCCCTCGGTGCTGGCGAAGTTGAAATAGATAATATAAAAGGATTCAAGGCAAGCATTAGGGGTGATTTACCTACTTTATTTATGATTCACAAAGACAAACCCGGCATGTTGTCAAAAGTTACCGAATTTTTACAGGAAGCAAATGTTAATATTGCAACGCTTCACTGCGAAAGAAACGAAAAAGGAAAAGAAGCCGCAATGACAATCTGCCTTGACTCAATACCAACAGCAGAAACAATGAATAAACTCGAAAATATACAGGGAGTTTATATAGTCAGAAGCATTAATGTAATAGAAAAATAGAAGCATTATGAAAAAAGTCTTTAATATAAAAAACAAAAGGGCGAGCGAGTCCGCGAAGCGGACGGAAAGCGAGCCAAAAAATAAATTCTAGCCCCCTCCCTCCTAGGGAGGGGGTTGGGGGTGGGTTTCAAAAAATAATTTATTGAAAAACTAAGGATAAATATGAAAAATATCGAAAATTTTCAGGAATTAATAGACTTAACACAAAATAAAAAACCTATATCCATTGCCTTTCAAGAGCTTGAATCTTTTATGCTGGAAAAAGAGATTCCAGAACTCAGAAAAATCATGTCAGACCACCTAAAAACAATGAAAACAACAATAGAGCAAGGATTAAAGCATCTACATCTTTCTGAAAGCGGGATGTCAGGTCTTGATTCGCATAAAGTTTTCAAGAGATATGAAAATAATAACAATCTTCCATGCAACAAGCTTTTTGGAAAAATAATCAGCTACGCAATAGCAACCATGGAAGAAAACCAGAGAATGGGAAAAGTTGTGGCTTGTCCTACCGCGGGTTCTTGTGGTGTAGTTCCTGCGGTAATCACGGCTTATGCGGAAGAAATGAATATTGACATCGAAAAACAGATTGATGCAATGTTTACGGCAGGCGGAATAGGCAAAATCATCGCCCAAAGAATGCCGCTTGCAGGCGCAGTAGCAGGTTGTCAAGCAGAAGGAGGAGTGGCTTCGGCTATGGCGGCGGCGGCTATTGTAAATATGATGGGCGGAAATAATAATCAAATAATAAATGCGGCGGCTCTTGCGCTTAAAAACATAATGGGACTGGCTTGCGACCCGATAGCAGGACTTGTAGAAGTTCCCTGCATAAAAAGAAACGCATTTCTTAGTATTCATGCCGTTACAGCGTCAGAAATGGCACTTGCAGGTGTAGAATCATTTGTTCCTATCGACGAAGTAGTTGATGCAATGATTCAAGTCGGAAATTTAATGTCGCCTTTGATAAAAGAAACAAGCGAAGGCGGACTTGCTGTGACTAAAACAGCTTTAGAATTAAACAAAAAACTCGCAAACCTCTGGGAATATTAAGCTTTTTTAAAATTTTGTAACATTAATTTTTATCAGTACTTTTGGTACTTGAACAAAAATTATGTTTCCTTTATAAAAAGAGCATAAACACAATAATAGTTTTGTTTTTATACAAAAAACGTAGGCATTTAAAAAGAGGGATTTCCAAATGGTAAAAGTAGCGATAAACGGTTTCGGAAGAATCGGTCGTAACACTTTAAGAGCCGCTGTTAAAAACGGTTCATTTGACAGACTTGATTATGTTGCAATTAACGATCCAGGCTTAAAACCTGCTGATGCTGCTCATATTTTCAAATATGATTCAGTAATGGGCAGATTTGACGGCGAAGTTTCAACTTATGAAGACGGAATCATTGTAAACGGCAAAAAAATCAAATTCTATGCTGAAAAAGATCCATCAGTATTACCTTGGGCAGCTTTAGGCGTTGAAGTTGTTATAGAATCAACAGGATTCTACACAGACGCTGAAAAAGCAAAAGCTCATATCACAGCCGGCGCTAAAAAAGTTATTATTTCCGCTCCTGCTAAAAACGAAGACCACACAATCGTTCTTGGCGTAAACGAAAAAACATATGACCCTGCAAAACACAACGTAATTTCAATGGCTAGCTGCACAACAAACTGCTTGGCTCCTATCGCTAAAGTTCTTAACGAAGAATTTGGTATTGTTGAAGGTTTAATGACAACCGTTCACTCATATACAGGCGACCAAAGACTTTTAGACGCAGGTCACAGCGACCCGAGAAGAGCAAGAGCAGGCGCGCTTAACATTGTTCCTACAACAACAGGTGCTGCTAAAGCTGTAGCTCTTGTATTACCTGAATTAAAAGGAAAATTAAACGGTTTTGCCATGAGAGTCCCAACCCCTGATGTTTCAGTTGTTGACTTGGTAGCCAGAACAGAAAAATCTGTAACCAAAGAAACAGTAAACGCTGCTCTTAAAAAAGCTTCCGAATCAGGCGACTTAAAAGGATACCTTGAATTCGTTGAAGCTCCGTTAGTAAGCACCGATTTTATCGGATCAACCTACTCAAGTTCTGTTGACGCAGCTTTAACAATGACCATGGGCGACAATATGGTTAAAGTTATCAGCTGGTATGACAACGAAATGGGCTATTCAACAAGACTTGCTGAAACTGTTGAATTCATAGCTAAAAAATTATAATTTTTAAGATAGTAAGAATGAAGAAAGAGAGAGAGGTATAAACATCTTTTCTCTCTTTTATTCTTTAACTGTCATTGCGAGGCTTGCAAAACAAGCCGTGGCAATCTATCCGGCAAACATTAAGACTATAGATTCTCACGTCGCTTCGCTCCTCAGAATGACAAGGTATTAGAATAATTAAGAGGTATATAAAAATGACAAGAAGACCAATCATCGCGGGAAACTGGAAATTAAACAAGACCGTTCCTGAATCAATCGAGCTTACCGAAGATATTAAAGTAAAATTAATGGATTATCAAAAAGAAAAACTTCCTGTTGTAGTTCTTTGTCCTGTATTTACGGCTGTTCAGGCTGTAAGCAATGTACTTGAACACGGCAAAGGTATTTATCTCGGCGCGCAAAACTGCTATTGGGAAGATAACGGCGCTTTCACAGGCGAAGTTTCTGTTCCTATGCTTGCAGACCTTTGTGTTAGCTATATAGTAATCGGTCACAGCGAAAGAAGACAATATTTCTCAGAAACCGATGAAATGATTAACAAAAAAGCAAAAGCTGTCCTCTCACACGGCTTAATTCCTATAATTTGCTGCGGCGAAACCTTAGAACAACGCGAAGAAGGAATTACCGACGAGTTTGTCGCAGGACAAATCAGAGCAGCTTTAAAAGGCTTAAGCGAAGAAGAAATTGCAAAATCCGTAATCGCTTATGAACCTATCTGGGCTATCGGAACAGGCAAAACATGCGATTCCCCTGAAGCAAACAGAGTAATCAAGATGATTAGAGACACCGTTACAGAAGTTTCTTCTCAGGATGCGGCTGATAAAATCAGAATTCTCTACGGCGGAAGCGTAAAACCTTCTACTATTGAAGAGCAAATGGGAATGTCTGATATTGACGGCGCTTTAGTTGGCGGGGCAAGTCTTGAAGCAGAAAGCTTTGCGCAAATCGTAAAAGGCACAATGCTCGCCAGAACCAAATAAGCTGTCATTGCGAGGAAGGGTAACACCCTGACGTGGCAATCTATTCAATACTAAAATAAAAGGCGACAAATTATTGTTGCCTTTTTGCTTTTAAAATATTTTGTTAAATTATGATAAAATCATAAAATGAATTGGGATGATTTAAAAACAACAAACTATTTCAAAGAACAGGTTTTAAGAAAAAGACCCTACTTAAAACCTGAATGGTGTTCTGGTATAATAAATAAAGAATTACATAAAGAAATTCAGGAAGATGGCAGAATAAGATATTGGGGATATATTTCAGAAGAAAACAAATACCTGCGAGTCGTAACTCTTGAAGATAAAACCCTTCACAATGCTTTTTTTGACAGAAATTTTAAGGAGAAAACCAATAATGAAATTTAATTATTATATTGATACAGATTCTCTTTATATTGATTTAACAGAAAAAAATAGTGTCGAATCTGTTGAAATTTCTGCCGGTGTTGTAGTGGATTATGACGAAAATGGCAATATTGTTGGGATTGATATAGATAACGCAAGCAAAAAGATTAATCTGTCTAAACTTGAAACCCATTCACTGCCTTTAGAAAATATTTCAATGATTGCTTAGACGAAAATGCCCGAGCTAATCAAAAAAGCCTATACAACAAAAAATAACCTGATAGAGCTTTTCATTACAGAAAAATCAAATCAACAAAAAGGACAAACTGTTCTGATTATTGGAGTTTTTCACGGTGATGAACCGGAAGGCGAGTTTCTGATTAATAAATTAATGGAACAGATTGCCGCGTCGCATCCGCAGGATGCTCCTCGCAATGACAAAAACTGTCATTCTGAGGAACGAAGTGACGTAAGAATCTTAAACAAAATTTTGTTTATCCCCTGCCTTAACCCCGACGGAAAACACTTAAAAACAAGAACAAACGCAAACGGAGTGGACTTAAACAGAAATTTCCCCACTAAAAACTGGGAGTTATCAAAAGAAAAAGATTCTTACTACTCGGGGACTTCTCCTGCAAGTGAAATTGAAACAAAATTTTTGATGGAAATAATTGAAAAATATAAACCTGACAGAATTTTAACGCTGCATACCCCTTATAGAGTTGTAAATTACGACGGACATGCAAAAGAAATCGCTGAAAAAATCTCAAAACTTAACGGTTATCCAGTACAAGAAAGTATAGGCTACCCTACCCCGGGTTCTTTCGGGACTTATTGCGGAATAGAGAGAAATATTCCCACAATTACTCTTGAATTGCCGGAAAACGAACCTGTTGAAAAACTCTGGGATGACAATAAAGAAGCTTTTTATTATTTTGTAAGTTTTTAATGTTTTAAAATTATGCCAATTTTTTCATTCATTTTAGAAATTTTTATGGATTTTTCAAGAGCAATTTCCGCTAAAACACAGGTTTCAACATTTTCTGATTTAAAAATCAGATTTTTTAACAAATACTCAATTCTTTCGGCTTCAACAGAAATATTTGCTCTTAAGTTATAAAGTTTTTGTTTTTTACTCATTTTGACTCCTTTTTGGTAAAGAGGGTTTATTTATAAGGGGGCTTTGCCCCTCAACCCCAGTTCATTTTCTTTCCTTTTGAACGCAAAAAGAAAGAAAACAGAACCAAAAGAAAGAAAAACTGTATCCCAAAGGGTCAACACTGTCAGGGCTTCGCCCCGAACCCCTTGGTTATCATTTGTTAAGAATATTATAAAAAATAGTTATGCAAGTACAACTTAAAGTATCACTTATATTACATAATGTCAAGCAAGAGATGAATGTTTTATAATTTAAATTACTATGATTAAGAATAATTTATCTAAAATACTCGGCGAAAGACGAATAAAAATGTCTGAACTCATTGAATTAACAGGACTTGGAAGGAGTACTGTTGAAAGAGTTTACTATGATAAAGGCGAAAATATAAGTTATACTACGATAAATAAAATATGCAACGCTCTGGAAATTTCTGTCGGTGAGCTTTTGGAACATATTCCCGATTAACAAACTGTCACCCTGAACTTGATTCAGGGTCTATCTGGCAAACAATTAAAAGCGTTAATTTTAAAATAGATAAATGCTGAAAGTAGCAAAGCTGCAATTTAAAAAAAATCTGGCTTATCTATACAAAAATCTGGACTATCCTTGCGCCAAAATATTGTCTGCTTTTAATACCATTGGGTTTTCAATTACTAATAATATTAACCGCAGCAGGAAAAAAAGGATTTTTAAACGCCGGATGTTATAATGCCATAGAAAACAATCAGAAGGGGCAAAACCGGCGTCGACGTACAAAAAAGAAAGAGTGCGAAAGGCGTGTCACGCCTTTCGCACTCTTTCTTTTTTGGTAATAAAAATTGAATTTATGACATAATAATTAATAGGGCAAACGAATCTCGGGTAAATGGCGAAATGGATATAAACAAAAACGAAGCTATCGTTGTAAGAGGAGCAAACTGCCATAACTTAAAGAATGTAAGCGTATCAATCCCAAAAAACCAGCTAGTGGTGTTCACAGGGGTAAGTGGTTCGGGGAAAAGCAGTCTTGCATTCGATACTATTTTTGCGGAAGGGCAAAGACGATACGTAGAGAGCTTAAGCGCTTATGCAAGGCAGTTTCTGGGGCAGCTCGATAAGCCCGATGTGGAAAGTATAGAAGGCTTAAGCCCCGCTATTTCCATAGACCAAAAATCTACCAACAACAACCCCCGTTCTACTGTGGGAACCGTTACTGAGATTTATGACCACCTAAGGCTTTTGTTTGCAAGGATTGGGACTCCTCACTGCCCTGAATGCGGCAAGGAAATCAAGCCTCAAACCCTTGACCAGATTGTAAATAACATACTTCGACTTGATGAAGGAACAAAAATACAGATTTTATCACCTCTCATAAGAGGCAGAAAAGGGGAATATACAGGGCTTTTTAACGAGTTAAGGCAGGAAGGTTTTATCCGCGTAAGGGTAGACGGAAAAACCTACAATCTTGACGAAGACGAAATTAAGCTTGCGAAAACAAAAAAACACGATATAGAAGTGGTCGTAGACAGAATTATAGTCAAGGAATCCGCTCGTTCGAGAATTTCAGAGAGCGCGCAGACAGCTCTTAAGAAGTCAGACGGATTGGTTTTAGTAGATTTAATGGGTGAGAAGCAAATAATTTATTCTGAAAAACTAGCCTGTTCTGAATGTGAGTTAAGTTTTGATGAACTTTCGCCGCGATTATTTAGTTTTAATAGTCCTTTTGGAGCGTGTCTTACTTGCAGCGGGCTCGGAGCGCATCTTGAGGTCAGTCCGAATCTTATAGTTCCTGACGAAAGAAAGTCTTTAAAGCAAGGAGCTATTTATCCATGGGCAAAAACAGGTAATCAATACTATGTTGATATTTTGACTTCTGTTTGCCGGCAGTATGAAATCGACATAGATGCACCATGGGAAAGCCTTTGCGAGGAACATCAAAAAATTATTCTTTATGGTAGCGGCTCGGAAAAAGTGCTTTTGTCCCACGATGACTTTAAAAGAAGATCGCGAAAATCCTATTATGCCAAATTTGAAGGGATTATTCCCTATCTTAAAAAACGATACGACGCTTCATCTTCTGATTTGGTCAGAGGTGAAGTTGAAAAGTATATGGATTCTATACCTTGCTCTGATTGCAAAGGCTCAAGATTAAAGCAACTGGCTCTTGCAGTAAAAATTAACGATAAATCTATAGCAGATGTTTGCTCAATGCCTGTTAACGAATGCCATGATTTTATATCAGGGCTGTTCTTGACACTTTCTGAGTACCATATTGCAATAGTAAAACAGCTTTTGTCGGAAATCAGGGAACGGTTGAAATTCTTGCTGGATGTTGGTCTGAATTATCTCACTCTTTCCCGAATGGCAGGAACACTTTCCGGTGGGGAAGCTCAGAGAATCAGACTGGCTACTCAAATCGGCTCAGGTCTTTCGGGAGTGCTTTATGTGCTTGATGAGCCGAGCATAGGGCTTCATCAGCTGAATAATCAGCAGTTGTTAAGCACTCTTTTTAGGCTTAGAAACCTCGGAAATACTCTTATAGTCGTGGAACATGATGAGGAAATTATAAGAAGTGCTGACTGGATAGTTGATATAGGTCCAAAAGCAGGAACTCACGGCGGAGAAATCGTTGCGGAAGGAACTCCCGCCGACATCGAAGAAGTCAGAGAATCGTTAACAGGGCAGTATTTACGTGGCTCAAAATCCATTAAATTCTCTAAAAAAAGACGTGAAGGAAATGGACAGTCTATAAAAATAATCAATGCACATAAAAACAATCTTAAAAACATTGATGTAGAGATTCCGCTTGGAAAAATTGTTTCCATAACCGGAGTAAGCGGCTCAGGGAAGTCATCTTTGATTTTTGATATTTTACAGCCTTATGTAAAGCACAAACTTGGAAGAAACGCTCCCAAACCTCAAGGTGTGAGAGAAATTATCGGACTTGAAAACATCGATAAAATCATTGATATTGACCAGAGTCCGATAGGGCGAACTCCTCGCAGTAACCCTGCTACTTATACAGGAACTTTTGACCACATTAGGGCGTTATTTGCTCTTACCAACGAAGCCAAAACCAGAGGGTATCAGCAGGGAAGATTTAGTTTTAACGTCAAGGGCGGACGCTGCGAAGCCTGTTCAGGTGATGGGATTATCAAGATAGAAATGAATTTTTTGCCTGATGTGTATGTCCCATGCGAAGTCTGCAAAGGCGCAAGATATAACAGAGAAACCCTTGAAGTTAAGTACAAAGGAAAATCAATTTCAGATGTGCTTGAAATGACTGTTGAGGAAGCTTATGAGTTTTTCAAAAACATCCCTAAAATCGCCAACAAGCTTCAAACTCTTCATGAAGTCGGGCTTGATTATATAAAACTGGGGCAGAGCGCGACTACTCTTTCGGGTGGTGAGGCGCAGCGGGTAAAACTTGCTTCTGAGTTGAACAAAAGAAGCACCGGTAAGACTCTTTATCTTATGGATGAGCCGTCTGTCGGGCTTCATTGGCATGATTTGTCAAAATTAATTGATATTATGAATACTCTGGCAAATTCCGGCAATACTATTCTTGTAATTGAGCATAATCTGGATATTATCAAGATTTCTGACCATATTATTGATATGGGACCTGAAGGTGGGAATGCAGGAGGGGAAATTATTGCACAGGGAACTCCAGAGCAAATTATTCAGGTTGAAAATTCTTATACAGGCAAGTATTTGCAGAAAATTTTAGGTAAAAAAGTTTTATTGAGTTAGTTTTATTCTTGAAACATATTCTAATACCGATTTGAAATCAACGTTATTCCGAACTTGTTTCGGAATCTCAGACCCTGAACCACTAGGTAGGGGCATAAAACTACGGCTCTCATTTTCGCCTTGTTTTGCAGCCAGTTCAGAGTGACGAAAAGTTATATTCCTGTTTATATTTCGGATGTCATACAAACTCAAATTGCTAAATGAATTTTCTCCTGTCATTGCTTCGCTCCCGTTGGTCGCTCGCAATGACATCAAGAATATAGTTGAATTTTAGCTAAATAACTCGAATTGCTAATTAACCTGAGTCGCGAATTAATTTTATCGTCATCCTGAGGAACGAAGTGACGTAAGGATCTGATAAAATTATTAAATAAATTATAAGATTCTTACACCTGCGATGCAGCCTCAGAATGACGGTTTCGGCTATTTAGCGATTGGGGTTAATTAATTTTGCATTGTCATTGCGAGGAGAGAAACGACGAAGCAATCGCAAGATTTTGTAAAATTATGAGATTGCTTCGCTGCACTCGCAATGACAGTTTTGGCGATTTAGCAATTCAGGTTAAATAGCAATTCAAGTTAATTCAAATTTAACTTAATATATTTTTATTTTTTAGTTTAAACCACGCAAAAAAATTGATAGAAAACCGGAGAATATATTACAATACGGAAAGGATTTATATTTCTTTGGATTGTATCCTTGAATTTTCAGTTAGTGTAAACTGTATTCAAAAAACAATTTAAAGTTATAATTCCAAAATGGACAGATGCTGAAACACCAGGTAGGGGCATAAAACTACGACTCTCAAGTTTGCCTTGTTTTGCAGCCAGTTCAGCATGACGTTTTTCACTAACTGGCGATTGGAGTTAATTAGCAATTTGAGTTTGTATGACATCCGAAATATAAACAGGAATATATAATATAGATTTGTTTACTATAATTTTGATTTACTATAATTATTTTAGAAAGTCTAAGGAAAATGAGTACAAAAAAGTGTGAAATTATATACGTCAGGCATGGCTCAACTCTTTATACAGAACAAAAAAGATTTTATGTCAGCGACGATTATCCTCCTCTAAATGAAAAAGGGAAAGAAGAAATAAAAAAGCTTTCCGAATGGCTGAAAAACACGCATATAAATATCGATTTAATATACTCAAGTCCTGCTCTAAGCTCTATTCAAAGTACCAGAATTATTGCCAAAACACTAAAAAAGGATTTTTCTGTTCTTGACGATATTTATGGAAGACGTTTTGGTATATGGGGCGGGTTGACTTTTCAGCAAATTCAAGAAAAATACCCTGAGCTTTATCAAAATTACAAAAAAGATCCTTTGAACTTTCAGCTCGAAGGTTTGGAAAAGTCTGATGACGTAAATAAAAGAGTTAAAAAAACAATAGATTTTCTTCTCAAAAATAATCCCGAAAAAAAAATATTAATAATTACGCATGCTGGAGTAATTAAATCTGCTGTCGGTCAAGCATTGTGCATTCCTGACGAAAATCATGAAAAAGTTTGCATCCCAACAAGTACAGCTACAAAAATAGATTATTTTTCAAATTCAACAAGTCTTATTTTTTCAGGATACATGCCTTAATTAATGAAATTATCAAGATAGCATTGCATTTGCAAGGGCTTCTGCCATTGGCTGATGTTTTCCGTATTCATTTATGTATTTTTTAGCGCATCTTTGCACACCATAAGCCGCATTCGATACATCTTTATTCATATAATCTGTCTGATATAATTTTTCTGCGAATTTACGTGTAGCATATACCGGATCCATACGTTGTTCTTTGGATCCCCAATTATTTCTTTGCTGGAAAAGACCGGCATTGTCTCCGTCCATTCCATATCCGATATTCTTAAATCCTGATTCCTGCATTGCAGTTGATAAAGCAATAACTACAGCTCTATGAATCTGTTCAGGAGATTGGTTTTTCTTTTTGCCAACATCAACAATTGTAGCGGCAATTACTTTTGCATTGTTTATTTGAGCGTCATTTAATTTAACTCCGCCGTAATTTCCTGCCTTAATATCTTTAACTTTTCCTTCTGTTATATTTTTCATCATTTCCGGAGTCATTTCAGAAGCTGATGTATAAACTCCTTTGGAATTCATGTCTTTTATCTGCTCAGGAGAATAGCTTCTGGGTGTAAAAGAAGCCATAAGCATTCTTATTTCTCCCATACCAAACGGATCAAGTCCGTTTATATCAGGAACAAACGAATTGTTAATTGGATTGCTATTAGGGGCAACTTGTTTAGTTTCTTCAGTTGGTTTAATTTCCTGAGGTCTGTTTAACCCTAAGTTTTGTAATGTTTCCTGATAATCTCTTAATAGCTGTGCTTTTTGATTAGTATCTTCAACCGCAAAAATACTTTTCCTGTTTATCCTGGCATCAGTTCTTTTATCAGCATCTTCTCCGCCAAAATAATCTGCCACTATAAGTTTTTCTATGAATGATTTTCTTTCATTCGGATCTTTAGTTTTTAAGGCTTTTTCATAATCAATATTAAGTTGTTTATTGCTGAATACGTTACCTATTTGATTATCAGCCTTGTCTGTTTTGGCTATTGAGTTAAATAGCTTATCAGTATGCTGATATTGTTGATCTTTAGAGTTTATTGTTGACATTTTCCTCTCCCCTCTGATTTATACTAAATTATATTTCCAGTCCGAATACATTTTATCTTGACGATCTCTCGCTGATAATCCTGCATATCTACGGTTATCTTGATTTTTAATCATAAAATCTTGAAAATTTTGAGCCCGGTCTTCATTACTAGCAGAGGTACTGCTGCCGGTTCCATTACTAGTATCGGTATTTGAAATTTTATTTCCTAAAGCATCAGTGCCTTTGGTATAGTCAGTACCTTTGTAATTAGGATCCTTATTTATATCTCTTGCTGCTCTTGCTACATTTGCATAACCATCCCCCTTTGTATCATAAAAATCAGATGATTTTGGGTCAAAAACACCAGAATTAGGGTCTATATATGGTTTACCCTGCTCTTCCATATCGGCTTTCATCATCTGTGAAACGTTTTGAAGATACTCACTCTTTGATACATCGCCACCTTCATCTCCAAACTTTTCAGAATAATTTTTCAAAAATTCAGATAATTTATCTATTTTACCTTGATCAGCTGTTGTTGTATTATTTGTACCGGTTGTTGTATTATTAGTTGAATTTCCAACACTATTCATTGCGGCAAGATGTTCTTTTGCTACTGCAATCAGACTTCCGGGAACACCGGCTTTATTCATAGCAGATATAATTACTTTATTATCTGCTTCGCTTAATTTTGCTTCACCTATCGGAGAATTATCCTCTTTTTTTGAAGAACCCATCGTAGAGCTGGTTTCACCAGTTTCGTTCTTAGGATTAGCTTCGTTTGCTCTTCTTGTGCCTCTTAATTCAACAGTATCGCCAACTTGTCTGTTTTCTTGCATACGGGATGCAAATATACTGTCAGATTGACCGTTAGAATGAACTTGCTGTGCACTTTTTCTATGTGTTGACGGTGAAACCGACCTGTAATTGCTATACCCATCATATCCGTTATACCCATTAACACGTGAATACATACCCTTTTCCCCCAATTTCCTCAAATAAAATAAAAAATGTTAACTAAACTAATAAATATTTTCCACTTCACACATCTCTTATATTTATAAAAACAAACTCAGGGCAAAAATTGCTAAAATATTTATTTATTTTAAAATTTATTTTGATGCTAAACTTTAATGTACTTGTAGTGGTAAATTTACGACTGATAAACACTTTTATTATTTTTCAGGCTGTCATCCCGAACTGGCTGCAAAACAAGGCGAACTTAAGAGTCGTAGTTTTATGTCCATACATGGTGATTCCTGTCCGAATAACAATTGAAAGCTATAATCCCAAAGAGGATAGATGCTGAAACAAGTTCAGCATGACAAAAACACAATCAGGTGACAATTAACCACTAACAATGTACCAATAACAACAAAATAGAGAGGTTGAGATGAAAAAGTCGCTTGATTACATAAATTCTAAAACAGCTCCACTTGGGTTTAAGCCAAGCATTGGTATTATATTAGGCTCAGGACTCGGAGAAATTGCCAATGAAATAAAAGGCATAGAAATTTCTTATTCTGAGATTCCGGGATTTAAGTCTTCGGGTGTTCATGGACATGCCGGAAAACTTGTAATCGGGGAATTGGGTTCAAAAATTGTAGTCGCAATGCAGGGACGGCTTCATTATTACGAAGGAAATACTATTCAGGAAGTTGTTTATCCCGTAAAAGTTATGAAGCTTCTCGGAATAGAAAAATTAATAGTTACAAACGCAGCCGGAGGCGTAAATACAAATTATACTCCCGGTGATTTAATGATAATAGGGGATCATCTTAATTTACTCGGAAATAATCCGCTTATCGGCAAAAATAATGACGAATTAGGACCAAGATTTCTTGATATGAGTTATGCTTACGATAAATCTTTTATAGATTTGGCTGAAAAAATTGCAAAAGAATTAAATATTAAAATACAAAAAGGTGTTTATGCGGCTTTGACGGGACCGACTTATGAAACTCCTTCCGAAGTGCGGATGTTAAGAACTTTAGGGGCGGATGCTGTCGGCATGTCTACTGTTCCTGAAGTTATTGTTGCAAACCATATGGGAGTTAAAGTTCTCGGGATTTCCTGCATAACAAACATGGCGGCGGGAATTTTAGACCAGCCTCTCAATCATGAAGAAGTTATCGAAACAGCAAATATAGTCAAAAAAGACTTTAAATCTCTTGTAAAAGCTCTTATTGAGAAAATTTAAATCTTCATAATTTTTTCAATATTGTTAAATTTTTGTTTTGTAGTCATTAATTTTCCAAGCAAAATTGATGACAGATTTTCTGCATCCCAACTTTTTAAATTTTCTTCAAATCTTAAACAATTGAGTAATATTCTGGATAAACTTTCGATTTTATTCAAATTTACGCCAACTTGTATCATTTGAGTTTCAATTTTTTTAAAATCTCTTTTTTTCATTTTACAATTCTCCTTTGTTAATTCCAATCGCTAATTAACGAAAACTGTCATGCTGAACTTGATTCAGCATCTGTCCATTTTTGGATTATAGCTTTTAATCGTTATTCGGTTAGATCCCGAATCAAGTTCGGGATGACACTTCATGTTAAATATAATTTTCAATAATTATATTTAATTAGCGACTCAGGTTTGTTAAGTTATTTTAAAGAATATTCCTAATAATGAGTAATTTGGATTAAAATTTAGGAATATTGTATATCGCTTTCTTGAAAATGTCAAAAAAATCCTCAAAATAGTATAATTTTACTTAAAAGTGAGGATTATATGTCAGTCAAAGAAGATATTAAAGTATTATTAGCAAGTGAGGGCATAACAATAACAGAACTTGCCAAAATGTTATCAATAAAAACAGGTCAAAATATTCCAATGAAAAGCATTTCCCAAAAGCTTTCAAGAAAAAGTTTAAAATATGATGAGGTTAAATTAATAGCAGAGGTTTTGGGATATAAAGTCAAATTTGAAAAAGAAGTTGATTTTTTACAATAAAACTTTAATAAGAAAGCGAAGTTTGTTGAAGTTTGTCTAAAATTCTTGATGACCAGCTATGATCATTAATTTTTTGTGATGCAATAAGGGATTTTTTGTATAAATTTTCAGCTTTTTCCTGCTGATTATTCCTAAGCATTATATCCCCCGCCTGCTCAAAGCTTTTTGCATAGCCTTCAACGTTTCCTATCTTTGTATCAAGTTTTATGGATTCTCTATAATACTTAATAGCCTTGTCATCATAGCCCAAATCCCTAAAAACACCCGCAGTATTGCTTAAGATACAGGCTTTCCCTTTGTTATCTCCCGTTTCCTTTGTAAGAGAAAACCCGACTTTAAAATGAGAAAGAGCCTGTTTGTAGTCATATTGTCCGGCAAAAACATTTCCGACATCGTTTAAAGTAATGCTCTGCCCTTTTAAATTTTCTACCTGTCCGTCAAGAGAAAGCGATTCATAATAATGCGTCAAAGCCGCGTCAGTTTTCCCGAAATCATCATAAATTGATGCCATGTTGTAATGCGCTTGAGCCTGAATTTCCTGATTTCCTGCGTTAAAAGCTATATTTGCAGCTTTATTATAGCTTTGGAGCG
>Ga0209417_1000965_pt1 | contig 57699 bp, 48 predicted proteins | sample RifGroF2_FD_184002 | JGI IMG/M metagenome (GOLD analysis project Ga0209417, IMG submission 184002) | Groundwater microbial communities from Rifle, Colorado, USA - Groundwater F2 (SPAdes) (version 2) | ecosystem: Environmental > Aquatic > Deep subsurface > Groundwater | place: Rifle, Colorado... | reverse complement strand
TAACGTTCCGCAAAGAGAAAATTCATTCGACTCCCTCGGTAGAATATATGCAGAGAGACCCACAAAGCCGGTTATCTTTACCTGTCCTTCACATAAAGTTCCATTCCCCAATAGCTACCCTACATCCTATGCCCCAGGGATAAGAACTTCATATGAAGTTCCTGTGATAAACGGAATCAAAAAGGGAAGAATTGAAATGGTGAAAAAACCCTCAAACAAGGCGTGGCTCAATGAATGGCAGTATTCTGACGGCACAGACCCCGCTTACCCTTCAACTGTAATCAATGAAGGAAACATAATCCCGGGCCACGCGAATAACTTTTTTGGTATGCGGCATTTCGGAAGCGGCAATATCCTCTTTTTCGACGGACATGCAGCATGGACTCCATTCAAAGACGTAATGTCGCCAAGCGTAGGAAACTACGTCGGAATTTTTGATACATACAGGTAATTAAAGACTTAAAAATATAAACAGAAGGGATTCTCAATATGGATCAAGTGAAGGGTTTTTCTAACAAAATCGCCGGAATAACTGTCCTTACACTGCTTTTGTTCGCCACATCGTGTACGCTCGAAAAGCAGTCCACGACCCAGGAAGAAAGCAAAGCCGCAGCATTCGAGCCCGATGCCGGAGGGCTTTCCGTTGATCTCTCTCATTCTGGGAAAACACAGTACCAGACCTGCGGAGAAAATCTTGTAAAAAACGGAAGTTTTGAAACACTTGCTGCCAATTCAGTAAACCCAGAAGGCTGGCGCAGTTCCTTGTGGGTTTATACCCATGACAAAAGCGAACGCGAAGCGCTTCTGCCCAAATTGCAAAATTTTCCTGCACGAAACATCAGCTCTGAAAAAAGTGCGGATGGGAAAAACAGCATAAGAATCTTCTGTCCGGAAACGGCGGCTCTGGTGCGAAACGGGCCGAAACCTGATTTTTCAAACAGCTTTTCCACAATTATCAAAGTCTCTGACGATATCGCTTCAAAAAAACTGCTGCTGAAATTTAAATATATCACAAAAAGCTTTAAAGTGCCGGGCACCAATAATTTCGGGGCACTCGTGGCTTTCCGCGGCAAAGGATTGGACGATAAATATATATATCAGCCCTTCAGCATGACGCCCGAATGGAAGACCGCGGAACTTCCGTTTCTTCTTCCAGCGGGGACAACGTCCCTGGATATTCAGTTCCGGCTTTACGGCTGCGGAGAGGCATTCGTGGATGACGTCTCTCTTTACCCCGTAGCGGCGGATGAAGGAGTCTCGATAAAACTTTTACCCATGTCCTACATTGACAATACATTCACTCTTTCTGCCGGTCAGCCCGGAATAATTATGTTTGCCTGCAAAAACGAAAAAGATATAAAGCCTAAAAAGCCGTTCGCTTTTCTCGAACTGCCCCAGGAAATAAAATGCCTAGACTCAACGAAGCTTTGTAAAATAGTCGATGTTGAGAATAGTCCCGGCAAGGTCCTTTATAAGATCGATCTTAACAGACTGAAAAGCGATTTCGGCAAGGATGCTTATAAAACGTGGAACTCCATAAATCTTCTTCTGAAGCCTGAAGTCGCATCTTCCGATACGGCCTATATCGGGCGTTACTGGTACCAGGACGGCGATTACAAGACTTCGCCCATGTCTTTCAATATCAAGGTCATTCCTGAAATAAAAGGATCAAGGCCTTCGCTTTTCAAGACGGGAACGATGTTTGCGCGTGAAAACGATTTTACCAAAGAAGGATCTATTTCCGAAATTGCCGATTTTTATGAAAAAAGCGGATTCAACACCGTCCATTCCGGATCATCCCCCGAATTTTCAGCAATTATGAAAAATAAGGGGATAGAGCGTTATCTTCAGCCATTTTGGCTCTGCAACGGTTACCGTATCGGACAGGATAAAAAACCTGATGGCGCAAAGTTCATCCGCCCGGACGGTACTCCGTTCGTTGATGCCGGAATGGACGCTATCTGTCCCATGGAAGTTTATACAAAAGGCACATACTATACGGGAAAGGTCGTTCCCGCTCTGCGCAAAATAATTGTCGAAGAAAAAAGGGCCGATTCCATAATGCCCAACTGGGAGCCTTATTACTATGACTTCAAAGGTTGTTTCTGCCCGAGATGTAAAGAGGAATTTATGAAATTCGGCAACCTTTCCAAAGAAGACGTGGAAAAGGTAACACCGGCTGAACTTATGATGAAATATAAGGATAAATGGATAAGATTCAGAAGCATCCAGCATGGGAAAATGATGGCGGTTTTCGAGGAAACCATAAATGCACTGGGTAAAGAAGCCGGTGTGGATTCCCACTTTATACCTGAAATAGCGTGGAGTCAGCTTATCGAATCGAAAGATAAACATTTTGCACAGTACGACCCGCTGGATTATATTGACAAGCTTCCGCAGGTCGAGCCATGGGGTCCATATATTTTCCATTCAGCATCAAAGCCTTATGAATACAATACGGGCGTTCATCTTATTACATTTGAAGCTGCGCGCGAAATAAAGGAATTTGTCGCAAGGCATGTCAAGGATCCGGCAAAAAGACCAAAACTCACTGCCTTTCCCCACGGCCTGCAATGTGAAGACTGGGTTACAGAGCCGGAGGCCATAGCCTTTGAGAATATCCTCTTTTTCCTGAACGGATGGGAAGGTTCCACGGTATACTATTTTCCTCGCGGTTACGACGCCCGCTACTGGCAGGCGCTTGCCTCGGCAAATACTGTAATTTCAAAATTCGAGAATTTTGTATTTAAAGGTAAAAAAATCGAAGGCGCGGAAGTTATAAATAAAAGTCCGATGCCAGAGGTCAATATTCCCGAGTACTGGAGTGAAGGCGGAAATTTCCTCGAGAAACTGCCGGGACTCAAAAGTAACAAGTCTTTGCTCAGGGTTGTTCAATATGAGCTTGACGGCAAAAGGCTTATCGCAGTCGGCAATTTCTGGGAAAAAGGCGAATTATTTTTTACCCTTAAAATAAAGGCTCTTCCAGAAGGAAAATATGTTCTTCGCGAACCTCTCTATAAGCGGACCTATACAAATAATAAAGGAAATGCAGCTCTTTCATCTGAAGATATTGCCAATGGCATAACTCTTCATGCCGGGGCCCTGAGGTGGGTGTTTTTCGTTCTTGAGCCATTTGACAAGAATATGGTATATGGTGATATCGTGACTCAGGAGCAGATGCAAAGTCTTTTAAATAAAAGAGTTCCGGATATAGATAATCTTATTAAATGGGAAAAGAATTATCGCTCTTCATCGGAAAGCGATGATAAACTGCCGGACTATTCCGCAATTAAAGAAATGGAAAAAGGAAGTCTTGCATGCCGCATAGAAAAATCGGATAATAAAATCCGCGTTGTCCTCAGCGCTCCGGGGTCCGTCCTGAGCATAAACCCCGCAAACGGAGCCAAAATATCAAGTTGGAAACTTGACGGGAAGGAGATTGTCTGCCAGGATAAAGATGCTGGACTTTCCACCGACGCGTTCTGGTGGCCCGCAAAAGCTTCCAGCAGAATAACTTCCCCGTATGAGTTTGCCGGTCAGGATATTTCCGCCAAATCGGTATCCGTTAAATTCAAAAAACTTATAAGTGAAAGTGACTGCGTCCCTCTTGCCGGAATGACAATTCTTAAAACCATTTCTCTCTCCGAAGACGGGAAAAAGAATGAAGTATCATCATGCATCATAAATGATTCAGGCTCAGAGAAAAACTTTTCATTCCGTTATCACAATATGATCTCGTATCTCGAACAGCTTAACGGCTCATCGGGAACTGCGGCTATGAAAAACAAGGATAATCCAGTCGTCTTCAAACGGCAGTATATGATAAAACTTTTCCGCCTTGCCGCAGAGCCCGACAAGGACTTGGAAAGCTGTTTTCCAATGGACAATATTTCGGTGATAAGTGCGGGCGATGTTCTTTTCGAGTCTCCCAATTTTCCATTTGGCATATCATTTGATGTACGGAATGAAGGTAATCTCTATTCCTATATATTCTGGGATTCTGGCAAACAGAACTGTTCGACCTTCGAGCCCCTCTTCAAAAAAGTCAAACTGGCTCCAGGCAAATCATGGACGGCCTCTAGCGCCTGGACCATGATAACGAACTGACATTGGGGACTGCAAGCCGTATCTAACGGTATTTACTTTGCGGTCGTGGCTGGCGGCGCCGCGGGAGCTTTAGCAGCATCTTCTGCCTTCTTGGCATCTTCTGCCGCCTTCTTGGCCGCGTCAGCAGCCTTTTTGGCTTCCGCCACTTTCTTTGCTTCTGCTGCCTTTTTAGCCGCTTCTGCTGCTTTCTTCTTTTTCTCGGCTTCTGCGGCCTTTTTCTTTTCCTCTTTGCGCTTTGCTTCGATCTTCTCTACTTCGGCAAGTTTAATCAATGCGATGTACCCGAGTTGCTTTTTCATGGTGCCGGGGAGATCTCTATACTTTATAAACTTTGCGCCAGCGGGCCAAGTTATATCTATTCCTTTCGGAGTAACGCTGATTACCTTCGCGTTATTATAAATTTTGCCGTCGACGGTTTCGATTGTGACGGTAGATTTTTCGATGAGCTCTTTAGCTTCTTTAATTTCCTCCTTGAGCCCATCCCTGAGTTTTTCGTATGCAAGTTCTTCTTTAAGTTCGGCCTGCCTCTTTTCTTCGACGGCCTTTTTCTCGGCGTCTTCTATCGCTTTTTTAGCTTCTGCTTCTGCCGCCTTTTTCTCTGCGGCAATCCTTTTAGCGTCTTCCGCTTTTTTCTTTCTCTCTTCTGCTGCCTTTTTAGCGTCTTCCGCTTTTTTCTTTTTCAATTCGGCTGCTTTTATGGCATTCGCTTTTTTTCTCTTCTCTTCTGCAATCTTTTTTTCCTCTGCTACCTTTTTATTTTGTTCTATGAGAATTTTTTCCGCGGCCTCTTTTTTCTTATAGTCAATATAGCTGTAGATGTTGTAGGGAATCACGGTGATAGCGGAAAACCCCAAAATTCCAATAAGTACCCATATGTGGATTGGCTTTTTAGGGCGCGTCTGCTGATTTTCCGGGCTGACGTTATCTTCTTCCATATCCGGACTCCTTTATTTGAGAGGACTTTTTCTTACAAAGAATAGCTTCTTTATGGAGCTGAGTCAAGGCACGTCTGCTGTTTGAGTTAATATTTTTTCTTTGACGCTAAACCCTACCTGTAGAAAAGCATAACAATCCAGGAGATATAGATAATGAAAAATTCCTCACGCCTTGCGCTATTTGACGGCGCAGAAATAGTCTTCACGCAATGCGTAAGCACGGTAAAATCCCCTCTCCCCGTCGAATTTACCGTGCTTAAATACGGGATAAACGAGTTCACAAAAGAAGGACAGAGAGGCTCATTCGTGTTTAGTGAGGCCGATGCGGATACAGTGATAAGCGAATTCGAATCACGTGGACGGGACATCGTGATAGACTACGAGCATCAGAGCATCAGCGGCAGTCCCGCCCCCGCGGCGGGCTGGGTCGAAAAACTTTACAAGAGCGCAGAAGGTCTCTGCGTGAGGGTAAAATACTGGACCCGAAAGGCTTCCGAATTCCTAGGCAGCGGCGAATACCGTTACTTTTCTCCGGTGCTTCAGTTCTCAAGACGTGCCAGAAGCGTTACAGCCCTCCATTCAATAGCTCTGACAAACCATCCGGCGTTGCACAACAATCCCGCACTTGTGGCGGACGACTCAGCCGCCGAAGAAGATTTGTCTTCACATAACAACAACAGTATGAAAGGATCAGAAATGAACGAACTCTTCCAAATTCTCAAACTGGAAGCATTCGCGGATTCTTCGAAAGAACAGGCCGTCCTCAAAATAAAAGAGGCCGTAGAGTCGCTTGTCCGGATCAGCGGGGAACTCAATAAGTTTCTGGAGCTTAACGATCTGGAATCGCTCTCCGAAGCGTCTGAAAAAATTCGGAAGAATTCCGCAGAAATTACGAAGCTCAAAGCTTCAGAGGCTGTGAAAAAAGCCTTTTCCGATGGAAAACTTAGCGTCCAACTTAAAAAATGGGCTGAGGACTTTGCCGGAAAAGACCTTGAAGCATTTTCGTGCTGGACTACTTCAGCTCCCGTGATCGTTCCTGCGAACAAAACAATCGAAGGTATTTCTCCGGCGGAGGAGGAAAATACACCCGACCCCGAAAAAGCAAAAATATTCCGCAATCTCGGAATCGACACAAAAAACATGAAAGGAAATTGATATGACAGCTCTCTCTCAGAATAGAACAACCGCCGAACGCGTCCCCAGGTGTCGGCTTTATCCTATCCTCGACAGCGAAATAATCTACGCCGGAGGAATGGTGCAGCTCAATACATCTACGGGCGAAGCCGATATGGCCTCCGATACGGCCTCAAGGCTCGTAGTAGGCATCGCCGAAAGCTATGTCGATAACAGTGCCGACGGAGAAAACGCCGAGGTCAAAACCGGCTGTTTCCTCTTCGAAAACGATGCGACAAACCCCGTCACCATCGCTAGCATAGGTTCAGCCTGTTTCGTGAAGGACGACAATACCGTCTGCGCGACTGCCGGCTCCACCAATAAAAACGTGGCAGGAACAGTCTTCGACGTAACCGGCGACGGCGTATGGGTCGAAATATCATCATACATAGCAGCTTCTTCCTGAACAAGATAAATAACAAGCAATAAGGAGAATATATAATTATGGACATAAACAGGAAACAGATGGACAGCCTTTTCGAAGGGTTCGGCAAGCAGTTTCAGACCGGCCTTGAAATGGCTCCCGATTCATGGAGCCGCTTCTCTGGCATCGTACCCTCGAGCACAAGTTCGAACATCTATCCATTCATCGAACAGTTCGGCGGTATGCGCGAATGGAGCGGGGACAGGCACATAAAGAGCTTTGCCTCAAACAAGTTCGAGGTGGTGAATAAGACCTACGAGGATACTATCGCCATTTCCAGAAACGATATCGAGGACGATCAATACGGCATCTACGGTTCGCTCATAGCGCAGATGGGCCTCAATGCAGCGAAACTCTGGAACGATCTCTGCTACGAAACACTTGTTACAAATTCCAAGTGGCTGGATGGAAAAACCTTCTTTGCTACCGACCACAAGTACGGCGGCAACACGATCGCCAACAAGGTGACCGGCGCGCTGAGCTCCGAGACCTTCAATACCGCCTATCAGACGATGATGGAGTATAAGGGCCACAGCGGCAAGTCGTTGGGAGTTGTGCCGAATCTTCTGATAGTCGGCCCCAAACTAAGGACGACCGCATGGGGAATCGTCAAGAACGAGTTCTCATACACAGCCGCCGACAAGGTGCAGGTAAAGAATGTCAATGAAAGCCTCGTGGACCTTCTTATCGCGCCGGAACTTTTCGGTGACTACGACGATTACTGGTTCCTCGCCTCAACAAAGGGAGTAATCAAGCCGGTAATGGTGCAGCAGCGTCAGATGCCAAAGCTCACGAAGCTCGACAATGACGGCGATGAAAACGTCTTCATGCGCAAAGAGTTCATCTACGGGACCGATGCACGCGGAGCGGCTTTCATGAGCATGCCGCATCTTATCTACGCGGGTATTCTCTGATAACCCTTGATGGGTTGGCGCGCCCCGCTTTTTGTCACGGGGCGCGCCTTTTTTTCAACATCAAAATGGAGAACGACTTATGGATAAAGTAACGGATATCGTAAAAACCCCCTCGGCGTTGCTCGAATGGACCGCTGCAAGTCTCGAGACTTATGACGGCTGGACCGTTTATAAATTCTACGGTTCCGACTTCAGGAAGGTTCTGAGTTTCATTCCGGAAGCGTCGCTGCCCGCGGCAGTAGTGATGTATAAGGGGTCAAACTATGACGAGGATGTACCGATAAGGACTTCCGATATTTCTGTCATTCTCGTAGCTGAAGATGTTTCAGGGATTGCTACGGCAACGGAAAGCGTCCTGCCGCTCCTTCAGAAAGCACTCGAACTCATTGACCATGAAATGTATGACACCGTCCTCTTCAAAGCGGCTTCCGACAGAATGCAGGAAAGCTCTCTTCAGGGCATAGCCGTCTGTGAAATAATTTTCAAAGCTGAAGACTATTAAAAATAAGGAAAAAAAATGGCTGAAAGAATATCAGGTTTGATAGGTACGTTCTTCGGTATCCCCATCGGGAAAAGGAGGAATAAAAGAATATCTGGGAATTTAAAAGGCTTTCCCTCAGGGACTTCTGAAGACTTCGAAAGCGGAATATTTTCACTTATGAATTCCAGAGGCTCAAAAATAACCGCCCCTTCCATAAACGCCATATTGGCAAGTGCTGACACGGGAACCCCTTGCGAACAGGCGGCATTGTTCCAGTCCGTACTTGAAAAGGAACCGGTAATGGCTGCACATATTCAGACACGTCAGCTCGCAGTCCTTTCCTGCGACTGGCAGATACGCCCCGCAACCGCCGCTTCCTTTGAAAGCGCTTCCGCAAAGGCCGCCGAAATATCAGCCATTCTGAAAAAAGCAGGAATATACAAGCTTCTGAAGCACCTTCTCGACGCACTCGCCACGGGTTATTCCGGCAGCGCCGTAATCTGGGAGGAAGGCGGCGCGGGAATCCGCGAATTCAAGTATATTCATCCATGCGCGTGGAGTTTCGATCTTTCCGGGAAAACCATTTTTTCGTCATCCGACGGCTCTGTATCGTCGCTCGAAGAATACCACCCTGCGCAGTTTATTTTCCATACGCATCAGACGATGCCAGGGCTTCCCTGCCGCGGCGGGCTGCTCCGCTCCCTGATATGGCTTTACTTCTTCAAGCACTATGCGTTACGTGACAGGGCACGCTTCCTTGAACGCTTCGGAATACCTTTCCTCGTCGCAAAAATCAAAAAGGACGATTTCGAAAATGTCGAGAGCCGCAGCCAGATACTTTCATCGCTTTCGAGGATGGGCAGCGACGGTGTGGGCGTGACCACCGAAGGCTCCGATATAAATATACTCGGGCCGCAGGGCGGGCCGGGCAGTACCGCATTCCAGGAATGGATGGACTATATCGATGATATTTCGGCGCTCGCTATTCTCGGGCAGACAGCTTCTAGCGGAAATGCTTCGGGCTTCAGCAAGGGGCAGATCCAGGAAAATGTGCGTCAGGACCTCATTGAAGCGGACTGCCGCGCCCTTATGGAAACTATTAATAATTCACTTGTCAAATCGCTTGAGACATTTCTCTACGGGACCTCGGGCGAAGTCGAATTCGTGATGAAGTACGAACCGGACGCCGACCTCGAAAAGAAGGCTTCTGTGATGAGGAATGTCGCGGAAAGTCTCAAGGTATTCAAAGAATCGGGACTTGAAGTCGATATCGAATATGTCAAGAGCACGTTCGGTATCCCGTTTCTGGAGAATGAATTAACCTAGTAGACTGCTTCTTCGATCATCTCTTCCGTTATCGGGCCGCGCCGGAGGATTTTAAAAGTTTCTCCGGCGACTTCGATAACGGTTGATGCCATCGCCCCTTCGGGCAGTTGGCCCGCGTCTATTACGATATCGGGTTTGCCGTCGAGCTGTGAAAGGGCGTCCTCGACATTCATTGCGTTGGGCTTTCCTGACAGATTAGCGCTTGTCGCCGAAAGCGCGAAACCAATCATTTCCATAAACTTGAGAACGAAAGGGTGATCTGGAATACGAAAGCCCATTTTTCCGCCGCTTCTGTTCGGGACAATTATTGTTACGGGCCCCGGACAGAATGCGGCGCTTATCTTTTCCGCAAGCGGTGAAAGTATTGCGCCCGTGGCCTTTAGTTCATCGATATCTTTTACGAAAATCTGCATCGGCTTGGAAAAATCCCTGTCCTTCATAGAATATATTTTATCGATAGCGCTTTTGTCGGAGCTTTTGCACGCCAGCCCGTAAACGGTCTCGGTTGGTATGAGTACTACAGCTCCGGGACACGCAGAGAAAAGTTCCGCGCAAGACGCCGCGAGTTTTGCTATATTATCATTGTCGAGCTTGAGTATTTTCATAATATGTGAGACTTTATATCATCAAAGGAGTATTTACAATGGATGATTTTATGAAGGCGGCTCTCGACGAGGCACATAAAGGCCTCAACGAAGGCGGGATACCCATCGGTTCGGTAATCGTCTATAAAGGGAAAATAATAGGCCGCGGACACAACAGGCGCGTACAAAAAAAAAGCGCAATACTCCACGGCGAAATGGATGCTCTTGAAAACGCCGGACGGCTTTCGGCGAAAGTCTACCGCGAATGCGTTTTATATACCACTCTCTCGCCATGTCCCATGTGCTCCGGGGCGATAATCCTTTACGGGATACCGGAAGTCGTTATCGGTGAAAACGTGAACTTCATGGGCGAGGAAGAATTGCTCAAGTCGAGGGGCGTAAAAATTACAGTCCTTCAAGACTCCGAATGTATTTCCATAATGAGCAATTTCATCAAGGAAAAGCCCGAACTTTGGAACGAAGACATCGGAGAATAGAAATCAATGGTTTGCGCTTAGTCCCTAAGCTGAAGTACTTTTAAATCAAAGATAGGTGTAAAAACTCCGCATAATCATATAACATTTCTGCACGGATTACAAGCTCCGAAATAGGCTTCATCCGGGGTAATATCGCCCAGTACAGTATGAAGTCTTCGCGAATTATAGAAGTTCACCTTTTTTCTTGTTTTTAGGTTTACTACTGTCCAGTAAAAATCAGAACATGAAAGAGCGGCCCAGCTTAAAGATAAACCCGCGAACATGATTGAAAAAATTGTCATGGGAAAAATCAATAAGTGGTATACCGAAGTGTGCCTCGTAAAGCAGCCGTGGATAAAAGACGACAAGACCTGTCTCGAAAAACTGAACGGCAAGATAAAAGTAAATAGATTCCTGCGTTGGGAAGTCGGCGAAGAAATCGAATAAGTTCAGATAAAAGAACATGCAAGCCCTCTCTTGAAAAAAGACGAGGGCTTTTTTTTGCCCTGCGCCGAAAAGGAGAGAGTTTAAAAAAAACGTGTTTTTTCATGTAAATGAGACAATATTTATGAAGGTCAGTACGTTAGCTGGGCAAGGTGTTATGATATCAGGAAATAAAGAAAGCAGTGCGGATATTGAGCTTGTACGGTCGTTCATAGAAGGGGATGCTGAGTCGTTTGCCCTGCTCTATGAACGCTATAAGAGGCCGCTCTATTCGTATCTGAACAGGCTGGTGCCGGGGCAACACCAGTTGGCGGATGACATATTCCAGCAGACTTGGATAGAGGCCGTCCGCCAGTAGGAAAAGTTCCGGATGTTCCGAACAGTAGTGATATCCAGAAACATTCGGAGCGAGTATTAATTTTAAATAGAATAACCTCGCCCGGCAGCTGCGGTATTAATATTTTTTATATTTGCAGTTGAAGTTTAGAGAAATTCTGATTTATTATGAAACTTTGGAATGTATCGGGAGTATAAAAAGTAAAAGTTTAGTTATAAACGGTCGTGATTAACGACATAGCATATAATGAAAAGGATGCAACGAGGCGAAAATGAATCGAAATAGTCAAAAGAAACCGCTAAACCCGGCACGGGATATTGCCAGGAACATGAACGCTACAAGCAGAATACTAATCAAAGAAGAGAAAAAATCCCAATGGCCGGGATTGTTGATTGTATCGCTAATCCTTATTTTTACGATTCTGCCAGGCATATTTCTTTACCAGAAACACGGAGAATTGAAACTGCGTCAGGAATTCGAACGCATCGCAAAAATCAAGAAGGAAAAAGAGCTTCGGGAACAAATAGCCGCCGACCAGAAAGCTCGTGAAGAGCAGCGTGTGAAATTTATCCATGAACGGCATAAAAAAATCTTTGACGAGGCCATTGAATATGCCGAAAAAAATATGGATAAGCCGTTGTACTTGACGGCGTATTTCAAGAAGGTCGAGGATTATCTGAAAGGAACTGAATTCGAATCGGACTTCAAAGCCAAATCGGAAAAATTCCTTGCCCGCGCAGAAACCCTTTCCATGCAGAAGAAAGTGGCAAATGTCATGAGTATGCTTGGCAGCGCGGTGGCACCGCTTATCGCAAACAAAGAGTACAGAGAGGCGGCAACTTTCTACCGCGACTATTGCGGCGAATTTGCGTCTGAAAGCAAGTTGGAACGCAGTAAAAAAGCGCTTTATTATCTGGCAATGACCAAGAAACAGGGCAAACTTTCAGATAAAAAGGATTCTTCGCAGTTGCATGATTTTGAAGTATCCGAGTCAGGAAACAATGCCAGCAAAACAAAGGTGCCCACTGCAAAAAAGCCTTCCAGCCAGGAAGATTTTGATCCGAAAAAAATCAGAATGGAGGTGAAGGTAAATACCGACACAGGAAAGGATTCGGATGGTAATACCCAGACAATATATTCGAAGCTGTTGCTGAAAAATTCATCCGATTCGGTTGTCGATGGTTATACGGTCTGCACTTATATAGTATGCCAGGATTTATCGGACAAAAAGAAATTTGCTCTGCAGAAGATAATGTCATGCGATCTTTCACTTAACAACGGAGAATCGACTGAATTGGAAAACGATGCGTTAAGTGTTTATTGCGACAAAGCCGGCAAGAACAAGAAGCTTGTTCCGGTAAAATATGAAGGTTGTATAATCGTGCTGAAAAATACCGGTGGAAAAGCTGGACTTGTCAATTCGAGTTCATCGAAACTGCGAAAAATCGAGCAAAAAATAGTGTCCTTTGAAGAAGGTACTGTTTTCAATAAAGACGGGGTTGTAATAGATCAAAGCAGTTCGGAATCCGGGTCATGAAAATATGCAATTTGTATTGAGAAAAATTTCATAAAGAATATCACTACCGTCCGATAAAAATCAGAACATAAAAGATGGGAAAAGTTCCTGATGTGCCGGGCGGTTCCAGTCCGGTGGTCTTGCGATGGACTGACGCTCATCAATTCTTCCAACTCCTAACTAATCTTCAAAATTGGGTAATTTTTAAACACCCGGACGATCGAGTCCAGTAAAAGTATTTTCATAATATATAAAATAAATATTAGCCACTTTGCCGATTCTCAAGTTGATGTTTACATACACCTCGGGTATAATTTCCTTAAAGCTAAAAAATATACCATAAAAAATAGCTTTAAGATCTTAAAAACACAAATTCTAAAAATTAATATGCTTATTATAAAGTACTTACATCTTTAAAATATGGTCTGACCTCAATCTGTTACTTGTTGGTTCAAGCATTAATTTGAATAATTCCTCTCCGAGGTGTACTTTTATGCGTCAAGGAGGAATGTAATGAATGAAAATGCCGTAAAAAATCCAGGCATTCAGATTCCGGAGGAGCTGGCTGATTTGCTGACGAAATACCCGTTCCCCGGCAAATGTTTGAAAGGAAATATTTGATATGCGACTACAGTTATTGCAAATGACGGACGCTCTCCGAACCGGAATACCATTGATTGACCGCCAGCACGAGGAATTTTTTGAACGTGCCAATACGCTTCTCCGGAAATGTACAACGCCGGAGGCTTTAAATGAAAAAGATATCAATAAAATACTTGATTTTATATGGGTTTATATAATTGAGCACTTTACCACGGAAGAGGATATCATGAATAAATACGAATATTCCTCCTACGGTCCTCACAAACAAGCTCACATGGAATTCAGGAAACAATATATGGCCTATAGAGAACAGATACGGGCTTCGGGTATAACTCCGACCGCTATGCGGGATTTGCTGTTTTTTATGCGGGACTGGTTTTTCAAGCAGATAATCACCCATGATATAAAACTTGCGGATTTCCTTAAAAATAAAATGAAAACTGATAATGGCCTTAAATCCAAGCTCAAAGAACTGCTGTCAAAATTCTTTCCGAATGGTTAAGACACAGGTGTACATGAGATTGAAGACAAGAGAAATAGTTAATGTCTGTTATACTATATTCTTTGATGCCAATTTGCCCCGAAGGCGTATCAAAAGTACATAATTCCGGAACGACAGAGGGATTTCTTCTGTAAAAGCTTATGATACTCAAATTTTGCGGGACTCTTATCTTATGCGCATTGAGGTTTCTGATGATTTTGGGTGTGAGAAGATCATTGGGCATATATCGGACAGTCGTGAGTTCCCGCCTGTTTTTGAAAATATGGAGTCATTCAGGTGCTTCAATCGTAAATTTTGGATTTTCTTCAAGAAATTGCATGAAAATCGGCTTTGAAATTTCGAAGACAGCTTATATTAGTTATTAGGAAAGCATAGGACTGTGTCCTTTTGTTTTAATTTGAATCCTAACCCGGGCAAGGCAGGAACTCTGATGCGTATACTTATAGTCGACGATGACTTTGCGATAAGGAAAGTAATTTCCATCTGGCTCAGAAAAGCCGGTGAGTCCGATATGGCCGAGAACGGGAGAGATGCCGTGGCACTTGCCACAAAGGCTTACGAGGAAGGCAATCCATATGATCTCATGTGCCTTGATATAATGATGCCTATCATGAACGGACTAGACGCCCTTAAGAACATTCGCAAATACGAAAAGTCCAGAGGCATCGAAACGGGCTCCGGGATGAAAGTGATAATGGCCACGGCGGCCTCAAACCCAAAAAGCATAATGGGCGCATTTGACGAACAGTGCGAGGCATATCTAGTGAAACCGATTGAAGAAGAGGAGCTCTTTGCCACTATAAAAAAACTCGGACTTCAGCTTCCCTTCTGACCTAGGGGGCTTCCCCAATGAAATTTGATTTAAATTGAGAGGATTATAAAATGTTTGCTTCAAACCTTACGGATAAATTCAACGAAAAATTTTCTTCGGACGGCAGTATAATATTCGAGCCTGGTCCGGGCGGTCTTCCGCTGATAAGAATTGCCAATTCCAACTGTGCCGCTCTCGTTTCCATCTACGGTGCACATGTAATGAGCTATATTCCGCACGGCTTTGAAGATCTTCTCTGGCTGAGTTCCGAAAGTTTTTATGATGAAGGCAAGCCTATTAGAGGGGGGATTCCTGTATGTTGGCCCTGGTTTGGCGGTCATCCCTCGGACAAGGACAAGCCCGCTCACGGCTTTGCCAGGATCTCGATGTGGGAACTCGTTTCGGTGAAGACCGATCTGGGTGTTTCCGAAATCGTTCTGGAGCTGACCGATGACGACAAAAGCCGCTTTCTCTGGCCTCAGTCTTTTAAGCTCAGGGCAGTGATAAAGGCGGGAGCGCGGCTGGAAGTCGCGCTGACTACCGAAAATACTTCCCTTGATTCATTCAAGATAACTCAGGCGCTTCATACATATTTTTCCATCAGCGAAATAGGTGGAATCGGCATAAAAGGTTTTGACGGACTCAAATATATAGACACTCTAAAGTCGGCCGATCTGCCCAGGCAGACACAGTATGGGACCATAGGGATTAATACGGAGACGGACTTCATTTTTGTTGACACCCAAGGTTCTTACGTTATTGAAGACCCTGGCTTCAAGCGCAAGATAGATATTGCCAAAAGTGGAAGCAATTCGGCTGTTGTGTGGAACCCATGGGCTGAAAAGGCAAAGAAGACGCGCGATTTCGGGAATGAAGAATATCATTCAATGGTTTGCGTTGAAGTTACCAATACCTCTCAGGATTGCAGAGAAATAGCACCCGGCGCCTGTCACACGATATCGACAGTGATAAGCGCATCAGAGCTTTATTAATTTTTCGTCGAGTATGAGCGGGCCTTTAAGTGTATTTAAAGTAAATTCCTCAAACTCGTGGATAACCACCTTTACGCCTTCGTAAAGGATGTCGTTGATTATTATCTGGGACTTCGAGCTTTTCTTTTCGGCGGGCTGAAGCTCTGAGAGTTCCTCTTCGTACTCCTTGAGTGCCCTGCAGAACTGTTCCTTTTCCGCGAGGTAGGATCTTATCTGGTCTTTCCTCTCCAGGGATTTACCCTTTTCCAGGTTATGCTGTTCGGGTCCGAGCATATTGTCTATTTTTTCTATTTTGCTCTTGATCTCATCTATTGTTTTTTCCAGTAACTCTTTGCGGTCGGCGCTGTAGAAGTCATATCCTGCCCGGAGTACGGTGCTGGTATCGCTTGGCGACCCCGCCCTGTTGACTTCAATAGTTTTAAGAGCTGTGCATTCGCCGCCTGTTATTACGCCGGCGTGGACTGAAGAACTCGTTTTGAGGATGCATTCTACAGCCTCATGTTCTATTATTATATCACCTCTGGCTTCGATAAGCGTATTATAAATTGATTTGGCTTTGAATGTGCCGCCGCATGTGATGACGGACTTGCCGCGGCCCATTATTAATCCGGTTTCTATATTGCTCTCCGAGTTGAGGCAGCATGCCTCTGAGCGGCCGTTTATTTTTATGCCGTGAGGCGCGCTTATGTGGACACCTTCCTTGACGTCCCCGTTTATTTCGATGGAGCCGAGGAATTCGATATTTCTATATTTAACATCCTCATTTATAATGAGTTTTTCGAGGATAGAGAGGGTATTGTTTTCAAAGATGACGTGTCCAGCCTTACCCGCGTAGAGCAGTCCTTTTTCGAGGTTTATGGTTATTCCGTCGCCGAAGATGAGTTTTTCCACAAACCCCTTGAGCCGCGCAATGATCTGACCGGGGATAACATTTTTCAGAAAATCAATTTTGTCGGGTTCCGTGTTCAGCATCTCCGTGTGGCCGTTCTCCAACTTCCTGTTTACCGAAAAAATTATGCGTCCATCCTCTTCGCTGATAATGGGGACCATTTCGAAATAAACAAAGTGTTCATGTGGGGGAGCATCTTTATTTTCTTCTTTGCTCTCCGGATACGGAAAGCCTAGAAGGGTAAGTTTTTCTTTTATTTTTTCCCTGCTTATGGGTTTTAGTATGCAGCCCTGGCAGTCCTTGACTGATTTGTAAAGATGTGTTTCGTTTGAAAAAGCCGTTATCATGATTATCCTGGCTTTTTTCTCTTCCGTCAGTTTTTCCGACCTTTCGAAGCTTCTTATTGCCTCAAGAGTTTCCTTGCCGTTCATCTCAGGCATGGCAATGTCGAGGAAAACCAACTCGAACGGCTTCTCTTCTCGAAGTGCCTTTTTGTAGGCGTCAAGGGCTTCCTGTCCGTCAGAGGCCTGAGTGCAATCACCCCAGCTTCTTAGCATTATGCAGAGAAGGTTCCGCATGAACCGGGCATCGTCGGCTACCAGTATCCTCATATCTCCACAGCATATTTTGTTCAGAAGGATTGTTTTCCACGACTTTGACATTAATTTAACAGAATAATCCGTTGATACAAATTTAAAACGCTTCTGAGGTAATAATATATGACTGAAAGCATAGCTCCTTTCTTCAAAAATGAGCTCGGGACAAAGCCCGAGGCGGTGTCAAGGGCGCCTGGGCGCCTGGAAATTCTCGGCAATCATACCGATTACAATGAGGGACTTGTTCTGAGCGCGGCAGTGGGGCAGGCGACTGAATTCGCCATCCGTCGCAAGCCCGGGAGAAAATGCACGATGCGCGATTTTCGCGACGGGAGCACAGTTGAGTTCGACCTTGACCATATAGAAACGCCAGTCCGGGGCGACTGGACGAACTATGTAAAAGGCGTAATCGTCCAGCTCCGGAAGCGCGGTCATGAGATTGGCGCGTTTGACGGCGCGATATTAAGTACCGTCCCGCTGTCTGCCGGAATGAGCAGTTCGGCGGCGCTGGAAATATCGGCGTGTTTTGCGTTTTCCAAGGTCTTCGGGATAAAACTTGACGGCAGCGAGTGGGCCAGGCTCGGGCAGGCTGTCGAAAATCAGTATATGGGCGTGGGCACCGGGCTTCTTGATCAGTTCAGTTCCATTTATGGCAAAAAGGACAGCCTCATATACTGTGATTTCCGTACGGTAAACGTACTTCGCACCGTTAAAATGCCGTCCGGCTTTGTCATCGTAGTCGCTAACTCGATGATAAAACATAACCTTGTTGACTCAGAATATAACGAACGGCGTGCGTCCTGCGAAAATGCGGCGCGCATCCTTAAAAAAACATATCCGGAGGTCAACGCATTGAGAGACGTAAGTCCTGAAATGCTTGAGAATGCCTCTAAAAGCCTCGCCAAGCGCGATTATATGCGCGCCGCTCATGTCGTGGGCGAGAATGACAGGGTTATCCGGGGAGTCAGCGCCCTTGAAAGGGGCGATATAGCGGCGTTCGGAAAGATGCTTTACGAGTCACATCAAAGTTCAATGAGCAACTTTGAGAACAGTTGTCCGGAACTGGACTGCCTCGTCGAACTTTCGACATCGCTTCCGGGTTGCGCCGGGGCAAGACTCAGCGGCGGCGGATTTGGCGGCATTTCGATTCATCTTGTAGAGGCCGCAACCGCCCAGGAATATTGTGAAAGACTAAAAACAGCGTATCGCCTTCGCACCGGAAAAGAAACGGAAACCATCGTCTGTTCCATCGGTGATGGCGCGTCCGTAACTTAAAGAAAGCGTAAAAAATTATGAAACACAGGCTGGCCGACCTTATAGAATATCTTTCGGTGCCGGCTTTTGTCTTTTCCCTTACACGCTTCAGGATACTTGCTTCCAATTCCTTGATGATAAAGAGCTATGGGCCTACGCTTTCGGAGAAGCTTCCGCTTTTGATCCATGGGACGCTGAGTTACAGTAGCAAGCCTGTCTATCTCAAGATGTCTCATAAGTATCCGGTTCCGGAAATACATGTCTGCAAAGAGAAGGATGCCTCGTTTGTTCTCATGATGTTTTCTAAAAGAACCGGAATCGTTTTTGAAATGCTGCATTTTCACAAAAGCCCCCTTCTCGGCGGGAAGAAAGTCTCATCGGATGATATTTCACCCTTTCATTTCAGCTACATGTTTAATTTCGTTTCCGGAAAGTGGAACTATGCCGATACTCAGACGCTTGAAAAACTCGGCCTTATTGAGGATGCGGCATCCTCTTCCTTCGACTGGCGCAGAATCATCCTTGAGGACGATATCCCGCTTTACGATAATACCATGTCAGCCGTTCGCCAGTATGGCGGAAATCATGAAATTCAGTACAGAATAAGAAGTGCTTCGGGAAAGATTATCAATGTTCAAGACTATTGCAGCCTGACATGTCCCGATGGCAAATGGCCTGTCCTTGTCGGCAGTATAATCTGTACCGGAACTTCCACTCGCGATATTTCATCAATCGAGAGGCAGATTCTCACGGGACGGCTTGTCGGCGGCATGATTCATGACTTTAAAAACCTTCTCGGCGGCATCCAGAATTATATCGAATGGACGATATCGCTCACCGATAATGAGGATATAACCAAGGCACTGCGCAAGACAATGTCCTATACCGAACGCGCTACCGTTCTTATAGCCGGAGCCCTGAAGGCCAGTTCACGGCCGCGTGAAACAAAAATCCAGAAAATCCAGCTGGGCGAAATAATCCGCGACTGCGAAGAGCTTATCCGCCACATGCTGCCGTCTTCAATAAATATAGTTATAAAAATAGCGGACGATCTTCCACCCGTGTACGGCAAACGCTCATTCCTGAGCGATATGCTCCTGAATCTCTGCGTAAACGCCAGGGACGCCATGAAGGAAAAAGGGGCATTCCTCCTGATTGAGGCGGCCCTTAAGCAAAATACCGGAGAAGGCGGCCCGGCTCAAAATTTCATTTGCCTCAAAGTCGAAGACGACGGATGCGGCATGTCGAAAGTCGGCCAGAAGGAAATTTTTGATGCCTTCTACTCCACCAAGGAAAACGGCGCCGGACTCGGCCTCTGGATGGTGAGAGAAGCTGTCCGCGCGTTTGACGGGCACATAGAGCTTTCGAGCAACCCAGGAAAAGGTACGTCTTTTGAAATACTTTTCCCGGTGGTCGAGAGGGACTTCCCGGAAGAAACATTCGAAGAACCGGCTCCGGCCGGAACAGTGGAAAAAATATCTCATGACACTTTTTCTATTTCAGGCCCGAAAACGATATTCTTTGTCGAGGATGATCCCCTTATCCGCGGCAGTGTGTCGAACTGGCTTGAGGCCTTCGGTTTCAATCTGATAGTATGTTCCGACGGTTCCGACGCATGGCGCGTTTTCAAAAAGGAAAAGGACAATATCGATGTCATAATTCAGGATCTTATTCTTCCAGGACGCAAAGGCGATCAGCTCTTGGTGGATTTTAAAGCTCTTTCTCCAGATATCCCTGTCATAATAGCCAGTGCCGAGCCCGACGAGGACCAGATGGAAGTACTTATGAGAAAAGGCGCGGCTGCAATACTTTCCAAACCCTTCAGAATGGAGGAGCTTGTCAGAATTCTCAGCGCAGTCATAAGGAAATAAAACGCTACAAATCTCGCTTACGCTAATTCCAAAAAAAGTTTACCGGACAGTAGTGAATAGAAAGAATCAAGCAATATGGATATGGCTACAAGACGAGATTTTATTGCTACAGTATTAAAATGTGGACATCAGCATTATATGGGTAAAACTCCCGATAGTGTTTGTTCTAATACCAAGCTTAAGGAGGTTGACGGAGGCTGTGGAGAACATACCACAAGCTATGGAGGAACTGATCCAGACCCCGATGAATCTTGTGGGAGGACTATCAATGGCAGCACTGCCACGGATGCAAACTGCTCCTCGTCGGAGACTACTGACAGTGCTTGTAATAGCAGTAGAGCAAATTCTGCGACGACTTCTCCTGACGAACGTTGCAGCAATACAGATATTGACGAAGCATGTGGACATTATGATAAAGACGAATCATGCGGAAATGGTAATCAAGATGAAGCATGTGGAAAAACTAGCGTTTTCCCTGGTTATGCTACAACGGATTATGATAATAATTGCTATTTGGGCACTATTGATCCTGATAATTCAAATGACCCTAATAAAGGAAATTAAAATGATTAAAAATTACGCCTGTTTGAAGTTGTTGTTTTGGGTACTTATTGCGAATATCATTTTTTCTATGAATTCTTCTATTCAGGCTGAAGATATTTCTGATGCGCAAAAGTTGTTTAGTGATATAAAGCTAGAACTAGCCAAGTATAAGAAGCTTGAGGGAAAATATCCGAACCTGCATGTATATCGTTTGAAAGGGAATAATTATGGTGAGTTTGCAAATTATTTTAGGGTAAACAAAGAATATACTACTTATCTCCATTCTTTAAACCAAGTTCAGCAAAGGGATTTTTTGGAATATGATAAACTATTGCAGAGGAGAAGTATCAAGGATTTTTACTCTAAGAATAGCTTTAAAGAAATTACAGAATTATTAAAAGAAAATTTTCCGCAAAATAAAGAATTGTTAACTTTTCTTAAATACTTCGATTTGGAAAAGATGCAACTCACATCGTTAGAAGAACAGCGTTTAGATTCTTTAGAAAACAAGTAAAACAGCCGCTCTTCATGGACTCTTATATTGTACATATAAATTTTTTGGGACTGTTTAATTTTTATAGCACTGCCTTGTTGATTATAGAAGAGTCTATGAGGCCGGTGAATCTACAAATCAAAAGTCTAATAAACACTTTATATGAAATTAATGAAAGAGAATCTGATTTAAATAAAAAGAATGAAGTAACAAACTTTATTAAAGGTATTTACAACCAATTGCCAAGTAATAATTTAGCACGAAGACCACTTGCGTATTATTATCGCTTAAAACTATTTGAAAGTTGTTTAAGTGATCCTAAATCCAAGGAGATTATTAAGAAAAAGTTGAAAAAGCATATAGCTTTGCGCAAAGCTATTATCCCACTGTTTGTCAGGAATGAGGCGACTCGTGGAGATATTGACAGTTTTGTAGAAAAGTATGAAAGCCAACTTGATTACAATGATTTTGATAAATATTGGCCGGCATTGGAGAAAATCAGTAAAAACTTAATTCCGGATTTATTTACAAGTCTCGGTCGGCCTAACTTGCAACTTTACACTGCTGAACAGATAGAGAACAGTAAACTTGCTGCTCAATGCTACATAGAATGTTTTTTTACGCCCAACCTTGATTTAAATCGCACAAATCAGGAGAGCCAAGAGAACAATTAAGAGACTATAAAAAACTAAAAAGCGGAGGCTTGTTATTATGATTAATAAAATAAAAATTAAAACCATTTTGGTTATCTTGCTATTTGTGAACATTGTTGCTTTTGGGACTTCGTCGTCAGAAAATAAAATTGCTGCAATTAAAACAAAGATAGGTAAGTTCGAGAAAATAAAAGAGAGTACCCAGCGTGAATATGGTACTGTTTTCATAAAAAAAATTATATTAAAGACTAGCTTTTACGCTCGGTTTGCTGATTGTTTTAGACCTGACACCAAAATTTTTGATAATTATGCAAGATCCTTAAAGTCCGACATGCAAAGGGAATACAGGGAATATTATGTTTTGAAACTGAGGAAACAATTTGAAGAACAGCTAAGAACTAAAGAGTTAGTCCAGGCAATGACCCTTGGTGGAGTAAAAAAAGAAGATCTGGAAAAACAGTCGAGTTTGTTTTCTAGATTACTAGCTCCTTTGTCAGAGACAGAAATAACGCGACTGAATGCCCTTGCGTCAGAATTGAAGAATTCGTATCCGGAGCGCCAACTTGCAGGAGAAGATGGGGTATTTTTGTATTATAAATTTGAATTCTTGTTCCAAATGAATTGTACTATGCTTGAGCAAATATTTGAGAAAGAAAACAAGTTGGCTACTGAATTGACCTACTCAATAAATGAATTAAAAGCAGAACGCAAGCAGTTAACATCTAATAAAGAAGAAGCGGGAAAAATTGATAGTTTTATTAAAACTATTCCACCAATAAGCAAACATCGCTTGTCAGGACTCTCGCATGCAGAAATAAGCCCTGAAATTAGTCATTATTATAGGATAAAAGCATTTCAAGATAACATGGATGATCCTGAATCTAAGGAAGTTATTAAGGAACAATTGAAAAAGCATATAGCTTTGCGCAAAGCTATTATCCCACTGTTTGTCAGGAATGAGGCGACTCGTGGAGATATTGACCGTTTTGTAGAAAAGTATGAAAGCCAACTTGATTACAATGATTTTGATAAATATTGGCCGGCATTGGAGAAAATCAGTAAAAACTTAATTCCGGATTTATTTACAAGCCTCGGTAGGCCTAACTTGCAACTTTACACTGCTGAACAGATAGAGAACAGTAAACTTGCTGCTCGATGCTATCTGGAATGTTTTTTTACTCCCTATCTTGATTTGAATAATAAGTAAGTTATGTGCCGTGTAATAAAATAAAAAAAATCAGTATAAAGTTTGCTGTTCATCTACAACAGGGAAATACTCGAATTATTCTCGTTAAGTTGATGAACAAAAGTGAAACGAGGGACAGGTCTGCTGGAGGGACAGGTCTGACCATGTTTTAAAATTGTAAGTCATTTATTGTCAAGATATTTATATTCGTTTTTTACCAAAAACAGCCCTTAGAGCTATTTTTTACCCATTAAAAAAATCGTATAAGAGTTTTTTTTGTCATCGTGTATAATTTCCTTAAAGCTAATAAATATACCATAAAAAATAGCTTTAAGACCTTAAAAATGCAAATTTAAAAAATTAAACCTAAAATATGGTCTGACCAGAACGAGAAAATATAATTCCGCGTGATACGCAAAAGTTGGTCTATCATTCCGGCTGCTTATTTTGCAGTCTTCTTTTCAAGAAGGTCAAGTATTTCAAGGCGCGCCTTTTCGGCGGCGGAACACGCACTGTAATTATCCTGCCAATTAAGCCAGTATTTGGCACTCCCCGCCTTCTTCGCCGCCTCTTCGATGGCATGGGACGCAATGGATGTGCTTAAATTCTTTTCTTTGCTCCCGGACTTCAACATCAGGAGATATTGATAATCCTCGATTCCCTCGCGAAGGGCTTCAAGCTGTTTTGCGGGGGTTATTGTCGTGGGCGTAATATATACGGGGCTGTAATCATAGCCGGAGGGAATGGAATAGGGGTTCCAGTTCGATGCGCATGTCCCGATATCCGCAAAACTCCAGAAGCCCGAACCGATAGCCCTCCCGGCAAATGCCTGCCACGGCTGAAGCCTGAAATAAGCAGGGTCGAATTGACGCACCGGCTCTGAGTACATATAGAACCAGAACTCTGTGCCGCCATCAATCCTTTTTTGAAAATATGACTTTATTTCCTTCGGCAACTCAAAAATATAGTCATTCATTCTTGTAGATATAATATCCATATAGGCAAGGGTTTCCGATGCGTATTTCATGTAGCCTTCTTTCGTCATCATTGCCGGATCGCAGAATAATGTAACGCCTGTGTCGACAGATTTAACCGCTTTTGCCCAATGCTTCAGAAACTTGTAGTGATCGGGGGCCGAAGGCTCGTCAAGAATGTTAAACTGCAAATGCGACGGCTTGATTCCTTTCGAGGAAGCGTGTGCCGCTATCTCTCTGACCCACTGGCTTACCACTCTTTCGAATTCAGGCGTCCCGGCACTTTTACCAGCGAGGGCTTGTCCTACGGACTGCTCGAGGTAGATGTGATAAATCTCCGCACCCGGCCAAAGCGCCACCCACCTGTCGAAAGTCGAAAAATCAAGCTTTTTAATTATATCGCCTCGGGCGTCGACATCTTTTTCCGAAGGCAGACCCGCGACAGCCGCTGATGCCGTCGCAACAGTTACAAAATGTTTTTTCATCAAATCGACAGCCTGGGCAGCATTCCCGTCCGTTATTCCGTATTGAGGCGGCAAAAGATAGTCCCACACCATGGTCTTCAGTCCCGGTTTTTCAGAAAAGGTCATAGAAGAAACCGTAAGAGTAAGGGGAACGGTACCTTTCCAGTCCCCGCCGGAAAAGGATATCTCCGCTTCATATTTTCCTTGCTTGACCGAAACGGGATTGAACGAGAACCACAATTGTGTAGTCATCCCGGCCTCGGCTGTCGTCTCATAAACCTCTTTCTCGGGCTCTATTTCGACAAGCGCGGAGAAATCTATAATTTTCTCTCTGGTGTCGATACCACAGACTTTGTATATCTTCATATGCGTCTGGTCCGGGAGTCCCTTCACGCTAAAGCTTATCTTGCGCTTTTTATCAGTGCAGTTGCTTATGTTGAGAGTATCGGCCCGGTATTCGCCGTTCATAAGCCTGACATTTACAGCGGGGGGCTCATCTGATGGCGCCGCGAAAAGAGAAAGCCTTTCGTAACGGTCTTTATGGCGCAGGATAATACCCTTGAAGCCGCTGCGGTTTAATATTACCGAATGCATGGCTATTATTCTTTCGTGAAGTCCGTTCAGCGGGATTACGGCTGTCACGGTTGCGGGAGTACCTTTAAATTCAAATTGGGAAACCTCATTCCAGAGGAGCTGAAGTCTCTCTTTTATGGTCGGGCCTTTTTCCCCGGGAAGGGGTGAAAGCTTTCCTGTCATTTTCTCAAGCTCGATTATATCTGAAAACATTCTATTCTTCATACCTTTCGTGATCAGAAGTCTCTCAAGGGAATCACCCGATACTTCGCGCCCCGGGTCCTTATTTTTAAGGAACTCAGAGGGGCCGGAATAGACTTCTATTTCATCGCAGAAAAAATAGAAACCGGTAGGGAAACAACGAAATTTTATGTAACGGCCTCTCGTCCTGAGTTCGTCATTTTTATAATTATAAATGCCGTAAACTCCGGAACGGAAGGGGAAACTGTAACGCTTTGTCTCCGTAAGGTCGGCGACATAGTAAAATTTGCTATTGTCATCGCTCACAAGCATTTCAAGCGCGCCCGGCCACAAAACGCTCTCTCTCCCTGCGGCGGTTCTTATGGAAGCTCCCGATATCGGCTTAATCTCCCCGAGGTCGATACTGATTTCCACGGGCTTTTTGAGTTTTTTCCACCCGACAGTTCCCTTTTGTGTCCAGAAGTAGAAATCTCCGTCCGCCGTGGCACGCTGACAGTACCGTCCGTCCGTAAGCTGTTTACTGTCGGCTGGGTCACTGCAAAGCTTGTAGCTGGGCGGTTCACTGAAACTGCATGGTTTATTAAGCGCGACATTTTCGGGTGTAAACTCCGGAAGAAGCACACCCGTACATCCCGCCAATAGGGCCGATGAGATTAAAAGTAGTATTCTCTTCATATCAAACCAATGAATATCATGGGTATTCGAAACCGTCCGGGTGGAGCGTATCGATGCTGCACCATGTCATTTTCTTCAGGAAATCGGATATTGCCTCGTCAATTGTCTTCCGGACTATGCCTTCGGGAATCACGCTGTAGAATCCTCGGCTCTGGTCGTGATTGCCTTTGTTGCTTTCCAGAAGCTGGAGCTTTACGGGCCCTTTTATTTTGTAAGGCTTTATGGATCTCCTTGCCTTGAGTCCTTTCTTAACGCCGTCGTAGATCATTTCACGGGAGCGTTCGGGCATTACGCAACGACCCATGTAGGGACTCAGCGACTTTTTGACGGCGGCGGCCTTTATCGACGGTATCTTGGCCTTGACCTCGTCCGTCACCATATCGTCACCGCTGATGAAGACTGTCGGGACTCCGTGGTCTCCGGCAATCGCGGCCGCCATACTTGCTTCGCTCAGGAATATTTTGCCATCGTTAACGTCCCACTTTGAGTGCTGGAGAAGGCCTTTCGGAGTCCCGGCCATCGGATGCATTCCGACGAGAACCATCGCGTCGAAGGATTTATCCAGCTCCGGAAGCCAGTGGGGACCGCTGGCGTTTTTTCCGTGGATGATTTCACAACGCGGATCGAGCTCTTCGAAGATTATATTGTAACCGCTTCCGTGGTTGTCGTTTATGACTACTTCTGATGCGCCGGAATCGAATGCCGCTTTTACGGCCGCGTTCACTTCACCTGTCAACAGTTTGTACATTCTGCGGCGATGCTCGTAATTTTCATAGGACACTTCTTTTCTGGATTCGAAAAAAACGTTCCCTGCCACGCCTTCGATATCGGTCTGTATATACACCTTCATTGCCTATTCTCCCAAAATAGTGATAAAAAGAATAATAAATGAAAATCATACTCTTGTATTTTACTAAATGCAAATCAATTTGCATAAGCGTGCATAACTATGGAGGTTTTTGAACCAATGCTGAGTTTCGCTGAAGAAATATATCTGTTGGCGCTCGACGAGGAAAAGGGCAAATTTGACATTCCTTCAAAGGAAACTGTTTTCGACAATGTGATAATAGGGGCGGTACTTGCCGAGCTTTCATTCCTGAACAAGATAGACAATGACCAGGACCTCGTCTATATCAATGACCAGACCATGCCTGGCAGTCCAGTACTCGACTATGTGCTCGACTACATGATAAAGATGAACATGGACAAGTATAAGATATACGACTGCATACGAATACTCGCTCCGAAAGCGGAGGAAATAGAAAAGAAAATCACCGATGAACTCGTATCGAAAAAAGTCCTGAAGAAGGTCAACAGGAAATTTCTTTGGTTTTCGGGAAGCCCCCGCTATCCGGTGATAGACAACCACGAAATAAAAGATGTCGAGACGCGCCTGCGTGAGATTGTCCTCGGCGACGAAATCCCCGCCCCGCGCGACGCCATACTTATCGGACTAGTGAATTTCTGCGGGCTTTTCGGCGAGATTCTTTCCTCAAAAGAACTTAAGAGATGTCGCGAACGCATCGACACGATATCCAAATTCGAGCTGATAAACGGAAAAATCCTCCGCCAGATAGAACACGTCAAAAACGAACAGTAAACCTCGCATGGTACGAAGTGATTTCATGAAATTGAAGATCATAGCCTGTAAGGTTTTTCAGTACGAACTGGAATATTGTTCGAAATCCTGCGCCGAACCGCCGGACATCGAGTTTCTGGAGATTGGCGAACACGCTCATCCCGTTCAACTCCGAGAAAAGCTCCAGAAGAAAATCGACGAAATCGCATCCGCCTCTGAAACTTACGATGCCATCGCGCTTGCCTACGGACTTTGCGGGCGGGCAGTGGACAGACTCCAGGCGCGCAGGGAAAAACTTGTCGTTCCGCGAAGCCATGACTGCTGCGGGATACTACTAGGCAGCCGCAAAAAGTTTGAGGAATATTTTCGTGAGATGCCAAGCACCCCATTCAGTTCGCCCGGCTACGTCGAAAGCGGCAGCTACTTCTTTCAAGACGGCGAAATGCTTATGGGCGATGGATATCAGGCGCTTGTCGAACAGTACGGCGAAGACAACGCGAAGTATATTTACGAGTCCATGCATCCGAAACTCGACGGTATCCTTCAGCCCGTGTATTACATCGACACGCCAGAAATGTCTATGCCGGGACTCATGAGAAAATGTATGGAAAAAGCAAAAGAGGAAGGGCGCGAATTTAAAATACTCGAAGGAAATCTGCGGTTAATTACGATGCTCTTGAATGGCCCCTGGCCCGATGAGGAGTTTCTGACCCTGCCGCCAGGCAAATCAATCCAAATGACCACCGACTGGGACAAAATCATTACCGCGACGGATTAGATTTTTTTCATTTCGACGCACCACAGACAACGCGAAAAGTCATACATGTTCCTGATATCTTCTTTCTTTCCGGGGTCGGGATACAGGAAAGCTTCCGATAAAATGTCAAAACCCTCAAGGTTTTCCAGGACGGTCTCTCTACTTAATCCGCGTCTGCGGTTGAATTCCAGGAAAGAATCCCTCCCTATCGAAAAACTCCCTATAAAATATCCGCCCTGTCGAAGTACCCTTTTTACTTCCTTCAACGCCTTTATGCTGCCCAGCGGGTCCAGCTCTTCTTTGAAAAAACCAAGACCGACTGTTTCAATAAATGAAAAACTTGAAAGAAAATCAAGCGAATTGTTCTCATAGTCCATTTTTCGTATATCCGCCTGAGAACTCCTGTATGATTTGACCGGACATATGGTCGAAAGAGCCGCCAGAAGTTCTTCGTCCGAGCCGAAATCAATAATGGATTCAGGCTTATTAGCAGATATTTTCGAAACCGCCCAGGAATTCTGTTCGGCGATATATTTCGGCGCTGCTTTTTCTTTGAGAAAGGGCGGAACAATCCTTACACCATGACTTTCCGCCGAGGGCATCGAAAAATATTCCAGATAGTCTTTTCTGAACCTTTCGAAGCTGTCCGTCCCGAAAACCGCCGGAAACTCTCTTTTTATCTTGGAGAAGAAATCGCTTAAAATTATTCTATAAGGTTCGGTCATAAAATTTGCAGGACAATCGGACGGGTCATTCCTATTTACAAGCCTGAAATCGCCGGACATAATGGACGGATAAAATCTATCGTCATATATCCGGGTATCCGCCTTATAGCCGTTTTCATAATATTTGAGAAGTTCGTCTGGAGTCATTTCCTTTCCGCCGTCGTAGATGAAATTATAACATTCTTCCTGCACCCTGTTGACTGTTATCAGGCTTCCCTTCGCCTCATTGAATGAAGCCATAAGCTCAGGAGCATCGGCATCATAAGATCTCACAGCGTAACAGGACAATGCCTCGAAGCGGCTCGGATGGCCCCAGTTGCTACTGGGCATTCCCTTCCAGTGCGGATGTTCTATGACGCAGGAATCAAGGAGTGAAATTATTTTAAGAACATAGTCCCTGCGGTATATTGTTCCGCATACTTCAAAGGGATAAACCCAGTCCAGATGTTCATACATGGCCCCTTTCCATTTCCATAGGAGAAATGGTTCCTCGGAAATGAAGTGAGGCCTCATTGATGGAAGGCCGTACATCGCCGAATGAGTGATCTCCATGCCCAGCCGCAGTGAAAATCCGAGAAGTGCGGGATTTTCATCAAACGCTTTGCATATCAGGCCGGTGTCGAAGGGCTTTCGGTAAATCCAGTCGTCAACGCCGAACATAACAAATTGCGCCTGATTATTTTCCAGGCATTTTGTTACACTTCTTCTGAAATTCTTTTCCGGAATAAATTCGACGTCGGGAAAGAGGGTAATGAGCGACTTGTACGCATTTTCATACCTCTCGTTTCCAGACTTATAAAGGACAGTTATTTTTATTGTATTGGAAGAATTTTTTATAAGGGTTTCGAGGTATGCTTCAAGCTGAAGCGGTCTGTCTTTTGAAAAACACAGACATGCTATGGCTCCGCTCCGGCCTTTTTCAGTTTCCATTTACAACTCTTTTTTTTGTTGCATAAGTATTATTCGGAGATGCCATAGACGACTTTGACAAGAATGTTAAGCATGTCCCTCGGCCGCAGCGGGTTTCTTATTGATTCGTTCGAAATTTTCTTTGCTCTTTCAATTTCGGGAGAAGGCTCGCGTTTTTCCGGCAGCACCGCAATGAATTTTATAAAATCTTCGTAGCTTGACCTTATTTTTTCCTGAATATCAAGCTTTGTCGCCGGATCTGACGAGTAGTCCGTCAGAATTACGTCCGGCGGGGATGATTTTATCAGACTTAAAATCTCGTCCTCCGTCTCAGCATAAGCTATGGAATAACCCTGTTTAACAAGAGCCTTTTCCATGTTTTCCTGAAACTTTTCTCCTAAAACAAGAAGTTGATGCATTTATTTCCTCGTTAGTGCAGCCATAATATAGCGTATACTTTACTCAATCTCAATACATTCTTCAGAGCATTTGCAAAAAATGGTCGAACAGACTATCTTCAGTAGGCATGTTTTGAAAGGAATATTAATGGATAAGATATACATCAGGGACTTGAGTGTAAGGACTTTGATCGGTACCTATGAATGGGAACAAGAACACAAGCAGGATTTGATTTTCAATATTGAACTTCGCTCTTCGTTGCGCGAGGCAGGCATTGCGGACGACCTGGATAGAACGGTGAATTATAAAGAAGTAAGAGATAAAATAGTTAAACTTGCGGAGGATTCATCGTATAAACTTATCGAGGCACTGGCCGAATCAACCGCTGAAACATGCCTTGAATTTGAAGGGATTGAGTCGGTAAAAATAACTCTCGACAAGCCGGGCGCCCTTCGTTACGCGAAAAGCGTCGCCGTGGAAATAGAAAGATTCAAACAAAAATAAACGTAAAAAACTGAGTATCCGTCAGACGTAAGGAGGGATACTCATAAACGCGTTTATCTGGTCTATAAGCTGAGCAACTTCCCTGCCGACCGCATCCAGCTTCGAAATATCTTCAATACGCTCTGAGCAGCGCCTCAGCTCTTTCGGCGAAAGGATTTCTTTGAAAAGGTCGCAGTTATGTATGAGACTTATTAGTACGCATTCGCGCGGATCTGGAATTTCGTCTCCGAGTACGATTTCTCTCAGGCGCGTTTCAACATCGGTTATTTCGCGGCTGTCTATGATGGGGTAACGTCTCTGCGGGAATATCCAGAGGATTTTTTCTTCAACTTTTTTGAGTATCCCGTGAGCGATAAGGTTTTCAAGCACATAGTTTTCTATATCCAGCGCCTTTGGCAGGAGTACCTTCATGCAATGATAGAGCGGAGCTTTGCCGTCGGATATCTCATTCTGAAGAATTTTTATGACTTCGTCGAGTATCCTGTTTCCGGTCGGTTCCTTGCTGGTAAGGTAGAGCATCTCGGTGTCGGTATCGATTCTGCCCATAAAGGAAAGCTCCGAAAGGACGGCCCCTGCAAGGGCGGTGTTGAGAACGGTTTCCTTTGAGGGGATAATGATTTTCCCCGAAACATCATCAAGCGCCAGCAAATATATTTCCTCTGCGAAACTCAGCATTATATCAAACTCCTGGTTAGTGAATATCCGTGCCGTACCATAAGTTAAGACAGCCGAAAATACAATTCATCAGGAAAGAGAAGGCTTAAGAAAAAGGAATTCAATCCCACCAAAAGCCCTCATTTTTGATATTTTCCATAGCTCAGGCTTCGCGAAATCAATGCTTTTTTGCCCGCTTTGCGGAAGTTCCCAGATAAGAATGGAATCCAACGCCCACGATGCGAGATCTCTGTCAGCAGTAAGTTTTGAAAAATATTCTGCGGAAACTTCGTATGGCGGATCACAGAAAATAATGTCAGGCAGAGGAATGCTAGGAATGAAAGATGAGATTTTTAGAGCATCCGACTCTATGACTTTCAATTCTGATTCAACCCCGGCCTTTCTGACCTTCTCGATATTTTTCCGGATAATTCGGGCGCTCTTAGCGGAATTTTCAACAAATGTGACACATGCCGCGTTTTTGCTGGCCGCTTCAAGACCAAGCCCGCCAGAACCGGCGCAGAGATCAAGAATTGTCAATCCGGAAAGATCGCCTAGACTGTCGAAAAGCGCCTGACGCGACCTGACCGCCGTAGGCCTTACGGAAAGGCCCGGCGGTACCGTCAATATTATTCCCCTCGCTTTTCCGGCTGATATCCGCATCGGGAACTCTTTACCTTAATTTTCCTCTTCGGGGGCTTCTACAGGGGTTTCGGGGGGTGCTGATTCGGTTGGAGCAGTTGACTCAGTGACGCTTTCAGCAATATCTTCCGCGGCTTCGCCTGTTTTAGTGAAAGTGTTCTTCACATCGCTGCCGGTCTCCTTGACCGCCCCAGAAACGCTGGAATAAACATTGGTCGCTCTGGCCGACGCCCTCTCAACAATACCCCTTCCATACTTCGCGCCAAAAATAAAGACCGAGATGACGAGCACGATGAAAAGCAGACAGCCGCATCCACCTATATATAGTTTCTTTTTAAACGTAAGCGGACTCATAGTCATTTTCTCCTTCTATTTACCCCGTGTTGTCAGCGAATATAGTGAGCGAAAGCAACACAGCCTGTGTCCGGGCATTGCCCGTCTATTCCCATTCGATTGTGCCTGGAGGCTTTGACGTAAGGTCGTAAACGACCCTGTTTATGCCTCTGACCTCGTTTATTATCCTGTTGGATATCGTACCCATAAGTTCATAAGGCAGCTTGACCCAGTCGGCGGTCATGCCGTCCATGCTGTCAACCGCGCGCAGGGCTATTACGTTTTCGTAAGTTCTTTCGTCTCCCATAACTCCCACGGTTTTGAGCGGCAGAAACACGGCGAAGGTCTGCCATGTCTTGTAATAGAGGCCTGCCTTTTTCATTTCATCAACAACTATCGAGTCCGCTTCCTGAAGTACCTTTACGGCCTCCATCGTAACTTTCCCGATTATTCTCACCCCTAAGCCCGGGCCGGGAAAAGGTTGGCGAAGAATTATCTCGTCGGGCAGTCCGAGACAGCGGCCCACTTCTCTTACTTCATCCTTGAAAAGCTTCGCGAGCGGCTCGACGAGCTTAAGGTTCATTTTTTCAGGAAGTCCGCCAACGTTGTGATGGCTCTTTATCATGGCGCTCGGGTTGCCGTCTATCGGGACGCTTTCAATGACGTCGGGATAGGTTGTGCCTTGCGCGAGAAAAGCGGCGTCCTTTATTTCTGACGCGGCCTCGTCGAAAACTTCTATAAATTCGTATCCTATGGCTTTTCTTTTCTTTTCGGGGTCTTCGACATTTTCAAGACTTTTCATGAACCTGTCCGTCGCGTCTACGTATTTAAGCTTTATATTGAAGTTTCTGCCGAAAAGTTCCTGCACTCTTTCTGCTTCACCCTTGCGCAAAAGCCCATTATTGACGAATATGCATGTAAGCTGCTCGCCTATCGCCTTGTGCAGCAGCGCGGCCGCTACAGACGAGTCGACGCCCCCGCTCAAGCCCAGGATGACGCTCTTGTCTCCGACCTGTTTACGAACCTCTTCCACGCTTGCGTCTATGAAACTGCGCATTGTCCAGTTTCCGGAGCAGCCGCATATTTTACGGCAGAAGTTTTCTATGATGAACTTTCCGCGCGGAGTATGTACGACCTCAGGATGAAACTGTATGCCGTATATTTTCATTGAACTGTTGACGATTGCGGCGTACTCGGTACTTCCTGTAACGGCTATCGCACGGAAGCCGGAAGGCAGCTCCTTGACCTTGTCGCCATGCGACATCCAAACCTGCGATTTGTCACCGAACCCCTCAAAGAGAACATCGTTCTCCTTCAAATCGAGTTCCGCTTTGCCGTATTCTCTGGCCTCGCACCCGGCAACTTTGCCGCCCAACATCTGGATTATAAGCTGCTCTCCGTAACATATTCCGAGCACCGGAACGCCAAGAGAGAGTATGCCTGGATCGCATTTCGGCGCTTTCGGATTGTAGACGCTTGCCGGCCCGCCGCTAAGGATTATCCCCGAGGGATTTTCCGCACGGAGATCTTCCAAGCTTATGTTGTAGGGTAGGATTTTACTGAAAACGCTGCATTCCCTTATCCTGCGCGCTATGAGCTGACTATACTGCGACCCGAAGTCGAGCACTGCTATCTTTTCAAGAATGGAAGACATTGTCAATCCCTTTACCTTTCATTAAAAAGCAGTATAATATCCTCTTTTCAGTCCGTTTAAAGCCTTAAATTACAATTTCCGCTTGATTTAATCAAAATGAATTGATATTTTTAGGATGCAAGCTATAAATCCCGTTAACAAAATCAAGGAGAGACAATGGTTACTGGAATAGTCCTAGTAAATGTAGAAAGACACAAACTCAAGAATGTTGTCGATGCAATTCTTAAGTTTGAAGCGGTTACGGAAGTCTATGCCGTAGCGGGTGAGTATGATCTCGTCGCCATAATCAGAGCAAACGATAATCAGCAGCTTTCGACAATCGTGGCCGACAAAATGCCCCACGAAATAGAAGGAATCACTCATACAAAAACCCTTATCGCCCTTAAAGCCAATTCTAAATTCGACCTCGAAAAGCTTTTTAATATTAAATGAAAATCGCTTTTCTCAACCTGCCATGGGCCGGGGATAAAAAAAATCCCTGCCTTTGGGGGGTTAGGGCCGGGTCACGTTGGCCGCATTTCCAGCAGAGACCGCCAGGCCATAAGCTTCCAAGATATGTTCCTTTTCCATTTTTTCTCGCAACCGCGGCGGCCTTCGCCCGGAATTGCGGACACGATGTGGTACTTATCGATTCCGTCGCCGAGCCTTCTTCTTTTGAATCCGTTCTCGAACGCCTCTATTCATTCGGACCTCAGCTCGTCTTTGCCGAAACATCAACGCCGAGCCTGGAAAATGACATCTCACTCCTGCTCAAAATAAAAAAGGCGTTCCCTGAAGTACTTACGGTCTGCGCCGGAAGCCATTCGCCGCATTTCGCCCTAAAACTCATGAAAAAAGAGAAATTCCCTGACTTCTGGATTGCGGGCGAATACGATTTTGCCGCCGCGGAACTGGCCTCCAAACTCGAAAAGGGGGAGCCGCCGCCTGAAGGCGTATTTACTCCTTCAAGCAAGAGCGTACCGCCGTTCGCCTCGGTAAAAGACCTTGACGCACTTCCCGAGCCGCTCTTCGAGTCGTTGCCGATGGCTAACTACTCCGACCCCGTCTGTGGACTCCCGTCCCCCTCGGCTCAGAGCTTCCTTTCGCGCGGCTGCCCTTTTAAATGCTCTTTCTGTGTCTGGCCCCAAGTTATTTATGGGAGCCGCAGTTACAGAACGAGATGCGTCACAAAGGCTCTTGATGAAGTCGAGACCCTCATAAACATTTACAAATGCGAGTCCTTCTATTTCGACGACGACACCGCCAATATCGGCGAAAAACGGATGAAAACCCTCTCTTCGGAAATCATCAGACGCGGGCTCAATATATACCCGTGGGCAATGATGGCACGCGCCGACTGTATGACAGATTCAATGCTTGAAAATCTTGCCTCCGCCGGACTTTATGCCGTAAAATACGGCGTCGAAAGCGTCTCTCCAGCCCTTACCGATGCCTGCGGCAAAAATACATGTCTCGAAAAATTCAGAAAAGCCGTAAGCAAAACTAAGGCTCTCGGAATAAAAATGCACCTTACATTTACATTCGGACTGCCCGGCGAAACCCCCGAAACCATCGCGCAGACCCTTGACTTCGCCATCGAAACGGCTCCAGAATCGGCACAGTTCTCAATCTGCACCCCCTTTCCAGGTACGGACTTTTTCGATGAATGCACGAAAAATAACTGGCTCCTATCGTCCGACTGGAAAAAATTCACCGGCAATGGCTGCGACGCCGTAATCAGCACCCCTTCCCTCTCAGCGTCAAAGCTCCTTGACTCATACGCCCTGGCAATGGAAAAATGGAACTCATTCATCTCCAGAAGGACTCAGAAACGAAAAGATACCCTCGTAGCAAAAATCAAAAACGAGATCACGAGAGGTGCAAAGTGGAAATTCCTGGGGGACAAAGATTTCGCAGATTTTATTTTTAATGATTCTACTCTCAATTCGGCTCTCGCTCCTGACGCCCCCCTTACCGTAATCGTTTCCCGGCACGATGAAGAAAAAATCTACCGCTGCATCCTTCGCAATACCCCGTCTCTCAAACCTGAAAAAATACTCCGTTTATATGTCTCTTGACGGTCGGACCGGTGGCGGAATTCCATTTTTACTGCTATATTTCATCTTCTCCTTAAGAAAAGAAAAACAATAGGAAACCTGATGTCATACACCGCCGCAATCGATATATCCTCAGGGGAGGCCGCCTTCGCCCTCAGAGACAACAGCAGCGGGAAAATTGTCTTCACCGTTTACATAAAGGCCGACAGGCGCGACTCATCCGCCATACTGCCCGGAATGCTCGATGCTCTCCGGGAACACCATATCCCGCTGAATGCCGTGGAGGAGTGGCTCACAGGCACAGGACCCGGAAGTTTTACGGGACTAAGAATAATGAGTTCAATCATTGCCGGCCTCTCTTTCGGAAAAGAAAATGTCCGCGTTTCAGGAATACCTTCTTCGCTGGCGCTCTCGTCGTACGCTATGAAAAAATGTGGAAACGCAAAGGGCGCCACCCTCTTCGACGGACGCAATAAGGAAGCCCTGGCCTTATTCGCGGAAAAGAAAAACGGCATCGTCGAAAGCCATGAAGAAACCAAAATACTGGGCCATGACGCCGATTTTTCAAAAGAGTTCGACGCTGTTGAAAAACTCATTTCCATAGAAAGGGATAGGGCATCTCTGGAAAAAATCCTCCCCCTTGAAATATTCAACCGCGTGGAGTTTCTGGAAAAGTTTCCGGTGGAAGAATTTTTCAGCGACGGAATTACCGTGCGTACCGGAATAAATGACCTTATCTATGTAAGGCCCGCCGTCTTCGTCGAACCCAAAAAAGTAAGAGAAGTAAGTTGAAAAATGAAAATGAATAAAAAACGCAAAATAATCACATGCCTTGTGCTGCTTGCCGCGCTGATGCTTTTCTTCGTCGGCCTTTTTTCTGCCGCCGCTTTTTACCTCACAGCTAAAATAATCGATGAAAAACCGATGATAAGCCCGATTGAAAAAGAGATACCGCCTCCAGAGTCCATCTCCCGCGCCACAGCTAAGGCTCAGGAACTCTTCATGGCGATAATGAACCCGTCGCCGGAAAGGGAAAAAACGCTTACTCTCAGTGGAAACGAGATAAACGCCCTTATATCGATGGCGGAGAATTTTCAGGGTGTCTCGTCCGAACTCCAATCAGAAGGTGGAGACCCGATGAAAAAAGTCTTCGTAAATTTCAAGGACGGCAAATTCACGATAGCATTTTCGAAGAAGATGGATTTTTCAACGCCGTTCGGCTCCTACCTCAACGTATGTATTGTCATTATACCGGAACTCAGTGCACAGTCGAAGGATATCAAGATAGAATCCCTGAAAGTCGGCAACATCAATGTGCCGCCGCCCGCCCTCCGCGGAAAACTAGGTCAATACCTTAATTTTCTGTGCGGAGTCAACGGAAACTTCACCAAGACCGTGAAAAGCATATCCATCGACAAGTCAGGCAATCTGGTTGTCATCTACGACCCGGCTCGGCTCAAGCTGTTGATTCAGGATAAAATCACCGAGAAAATGTCCGGATCCCAGCAGCCAAAATAAATCGTGAGCTTTCTATGTGATTAGTATTTTTATATCACTACTGTCCGGCAAAAGTCAGAACATGAAATCAGGGAAAAACTTCGGCCGTTCCGGGCTGTGAAATGCTTGCAATATCGGTCTTCTCAGGAATCCTTTACTGCTTTTTCAAAACGATGTCGGGGCAAAAAATTGAATAACTGCTGGAAGATTGTATTATAATGCATTGTAAACGAGTTCCTTCGTGAATATTAGTTTTTTGATTGATTTTAATATACAAACAGTTCTCGTTTACGCTAATTCCCTAAAAAGTTTACCGGACAGTAGTGATTATATCTGGAACAATTTAAAAATAGGATGTTAAAGAAATGAGTGAGTCTATAGAACTGCCAGAAAAGCATCCGCTCAGACAAGCAAAATGGATATGGCCTGGATCATATCTTTATCTAAACAACTGCTATGCCGATTTCAGAAAAGACTTCGCGCTCAAAAGAGTCCCCGAAAAAGCATTGTTCGCAATTACGGCCGACCAGAGTTACAGGCTTTACATAAACGGACACTATGTATGCCGCGGCCCGGCAAGAGGTTATCAAAGTCACTGGCCCTACGACGAACTGGACATAAAGGATTTTCTAAAAAAGGGGCACAACTGGATAGCCATTGAAGCATACAATACCGGAACGGGTACTTTCGGCTATATTCATCAGGCATGCGCTGGGATGCTCTGCGCTGCGGAATGGGATGATTTCAAGTTCTATTCTGACGAGTCGTGGATGATGAGACGCAACATTTCAAGGTTGAAGGATGCGGCTCGCTACTCTGTCCAGCTCTCTTATCAGGAACATGTTGCAGCATCGGAACACTCCCGCGACTGGATTTATTCAGAAAAAATGAGTGATGAATTGGAAAAAGATTTTACGACCTACTCCAGATACAGTTTTATTTTTGGACGCTCTCCTTATTATACCCTCGAAAAAAGAACGATCCCGATGCTTAGGGAAAGTCTTTATGCGCCGAAAGCCGTAATATCTAAGGGTATCGGAAATGCAGATTCGTCTTATATAAAATGGTCGAATATTGCATTCGGATTTTACGAGGAACTTGAGAATTCCAAATGGGAAAAGTTTCCGGAATCTAAGTATAAAAATTCAGACGGTTTTCTGGAATTTGAACTTACCCCTTCCGGGCATAAGAATTTCAACGCAGTACTTGTTGATATCGGACAGCATTTTATCGGGACAACTGAAATAGAACTTTCCGGCGGAAATGCGTCCGCAGTTCTCGACATAAATTATACGGAAGGAGCAAAAAATCTTGCCCCGGTACTTCCGCGCAAAGAGAAAAATGGGTGCAACATTGCAATGGGCAACCGGATATTTCTAAACGGCGGGAAGTTCCATCATGAATTCTATCACCCGATGGGCTCGCGATATATAACTCTTATCGCAAGAGGCACAGAAAAACGCTTGAAAATAAAAATGAGATTGAGAAAATACGAATACCCGTTTGAAATGCGGGGCGACTTCAACTCTTCGGATAAAGTACTGAATAACATATATTCGGTCTGCCGCCATACCCAGCAGATATGTGCTTTAGACGCTTACGTCGATACCCCATGGCGCGAGCAGGCGCAGTGGTGGGGCGATGCGAGAATTCAAGCTCGCAATACCTTTTATATTGATGGGGACAGCAGGCTTTTTAAGCGTGGGATACGCTCAATAGCAGGACAATGCGCGACTGAAGGCCTGACCTCTGGGCATGCGCCGACTTCCTCACACTCCTGTATCCTTCCGGATTTCGCGCTAACATGGATTCTTACAGTCTGGGACTACTACTACCAGACGGGCGACATCTCGCTTTTCGTCGAGCAGTTCCCGCGGATTCAGGAAGTTCTCGATTATTTCAGGCAACCGAAACTCCTTTCGAAATCGGGACTTGTTAAACACGACAGACGCCTCTGGTATTTCGGTGACTGGGCTCCGGTATTCAAAGGAGAAATCCCGGCATTTCTCAATATGTGGCATCTTTATACACTTGAAAAAGTTATTGAAATGCTGAAGGTAGCCGGAATGAAAAAAGATGCAGGAGAAATTAAAGCCGAGGCCGCAGCAAAAAGAAAACTCGCAAAGAAAAAATTCTTCGATGCATCAAAACAGCTTGTATACGGCGGACTCGATGAAAAAGAAAAACCGATAAAGGAATATTCAATTCATGACCAGACAATTGCAATAATGCTAAAGCTTCTGCCTGACTGTGAAAAAAATATGATGAAAAAGCTGATTCTTCCTTTCATAAGAATGGAAAAACTCGATCCTGCAATTGCCCTCCCGTCGCCGTTCTGGATAAGCTATGTTTTCGACATTCTGACAGAAAAAGGCTATGGAGAAGATGTGATAAAGTTTATACGAAAAAAATGGTCGCCAATGATATCAACCGGAACGACCTGGGAACATTATACATGGGAACCCGGCGAAAACTGGTCGGCCTCACACGCATGGACGGCTCATCCGTCATCGCATTTTGTAAATATCATCTCCGGAATAAGACAGAAAGCGCCCGGCTGGAAAAAAATAACTGTGGAACCAAATCCCGTAAATGGAATGAAAAAAGCTGAAGTGCTTATTCCATCACCAAAAGGTGATATCGTGTCCAAATGGGAAAAGAAAGGCAATAAAATCAACCTATCTTTGCTTATTCCTGAAGGCATCGAGGCAGAAATAGTCGAAAAAAGTGGAAGAAAGCAGACGCTTAGCGTATCCGGGAAATACAGTTTCGCATTGCAAGGTTCAGACTGTTGAAAAAATATTTCACATTCATTCTGGTCAGACCATATTTAAGATTTATAACTTGTTAATATCCAAAATTTTAGTTTTAAGGAAATTATACCCGATGACAAAAAGAACTCTTATACGAATTTTTTAATGTATAAAAAATAGTTCTAAGGGCTATTTTTGATAGAAAACCAATAAAAGGATATTTATAATAAATGAGTTACAATTTTAAAATATAGTCAGACCTGAATGAGCGATGAAATCCTCAAACAAGAAAAATCCTGCTTTTCAGAAGCGCAAAATGAATCCTATTTAAAGAAATGCAAAAATAAACTCTATGAAGCATCTTAAGAAAATCGGTAAATTATTGGGGAAATTACAGAAGCATTCCAAAACAACCAAGTCTTTCTTTATTTTCTGTCTAGTTTCTCTTTGCGTCTGGAGTATGTAAATTTTTTTGTGTAAATGGACATAGCAGTTAAATTAACGAGAAAGGAAAAAAGCTATGGCCATCAGCGAAAAGGTATTGGATGAGTTGTTGAAGGATTACAAGGTTCCCGAAGATTTGACAGGCGAAAAAGGAATATTTCGCGAACTCAAGAAACGTCTGCTGGAACGCGTGCTCAATGCCGAGTTGACCGAACATCTTGGCTATGAGAAGAATGCGCAAAAGCCTCCGACCTCGGAGGAGAACGCCTTGACCTTTTTCATGGAAACCTCAGTTCCAAGATCGATGATCAATGTCAATTTAGCGTTGGCGCCCGGGATGTCAAACTTCACCGAGCCGGTTCTCGATACCCAGATAAAAGGCGGGTTCTCGGGTATTGCCGCGTCCGACATGAAAAGCATGATAATCGCCGATGAACCGGTATGGGCTATCGGCACAGGAAAGACTGCTACCCCCGAAACGGCGCAGTCCTAAAAATCCTGCGCTTGTTTTTATTTCTTCACGTCGTGATCGATACCTTTGAATGCCGAGAAGTGATCTCCATAGTATATTTGCGACGGATCTTTCGGATATATGTAAATATTTCGCGGATGGCTAATTGGAATTGAGCCGCCTATGCCTTTCCATGTTTTTCCACCATCAAGCGATTTCAGAATTCCGGGCTTCTGAGTATTTAAGTCATGAGCCGTCATCGCAATATACACACAGTTGGGATTTTCGGGATTGACCGCGCAAGTCCTGACCAGCGTGTCGTTTCCGCCGTAAACGGCATTCCATGTTTTGCCGCCGTCAGTACTTTTCCAAAGCCTGCTTGCACCCCAGTAACCTGCTTTTCCAGGAGTCGCAGCAACCGCATATATCACATCAGGTTTATTTTTGCATATTGACAAGGAATATACGGCGCCAATTTCTTTTTCTGCCAGTCTGAACCAGTTTCTTCCGGCGTCTTTGCTTATATAGAGTCCGGCATGCGGATTCGCGGCATCCTTGCTGAACGGACATGATCTGGCAAACAACATATTTGAGTTAGACGGATTTATAGCGAGGACTTTTATTCTTCCGGCATCTTCAATCCCGAGAGAACTGTCGTCCCATGTTTTTCCGCCGTCTTTGCTCTTGTACACGCCGAATTCGGTTGCGCAGTAAAGAGTTCTGTTATTGACGGGCGATTTTTCGTCAATGATGATTCCGCCTTGAAAATGCTTGTCCTTTCTCTGCTTTTTCGCCCTGTCGGCCAACTGTGTTATGCTGATGTCCTTATAGGTGCGGCCGCTGTCTTCGGTAACGTATATTGTGCCGTGGGTTGCAGTGTTGAGATAGGCACGGCCTTTTACGCCGGGATCAAAAGTTACGGAATTTGTCTGGCTTCTATTCATATTGCCGACAATGCCCTCAGTAGAATGTTCCCATGTTTTTCCGCCGTCTCTGGAGATTCTGAGACCGAGGTCTGCGTAGGCTATGAATATGGTATCAGGGTCGAAAGGATCGACTTCGATTCTGTTCGGGTTTATATCCTGGATACCTCGGGATTTAAGTTTGTGAGTGTACTGCATCGGAGGTCTGTCTCCGAATTTTTTTTCATTAAATGGCTCTGCATAGTCAAAAGTAACGTCGTTCCACGTCTTTCCGCCATCTTTCGAAAGAGTCATGGTCACGTTATCTGTGAATGCGATTATATCGGGATTGCCTTGAGAGACGCTCATATTGTTGAAGCAGTCGATGCGTCCGAGATATGAATGCCCAAAATTGCCTCCGTAACGTTTAAGGCCGTGATATGCCAGGCTGCCGTCTCTATCTGTGAAATTATACCATTCGTGCGCCGGGTCTGTGACTCTTACCCATTTATTGCCAAGATCATCGCTCCGGTAAACGCCCATCAGCGACCCCATATAAATTCTTTCAGGTTTTTTGGGGCTGTTGACGAGAAATACCGCAAAGTTTCCTCTTCCAGGAGAGCGGCTGTTCAAACTGGCGATTGTCTCCATGAACTTTTCGTTGTTGACATTCAAAGATATCCAGCTTTTTCCGGAATCATCGCTTCTGAATATGCCGCCTTTATACTTGCCGCTTTTCTTGTCCGTCATTTCCGGATGTACTCCGGCAAAAAGAACAGATTTTCCATCATCTTCCGTTATTATCAGACTATCGATATCGCCCTTGGATTCGGGAATATTCGCAGCTATGGAAGTCCATGAAGTACCTGCGTTTTCTGAAACGAAAAACCCGGACGGCCCTCCGATGAATACTCTCTTATGCCCTTCTCCCCTAACAAAATCGCTCTTGGGATCTATCTCAAGGAAACTATAGCTGGCCGTTCTGTTTTCTTTTGTAAGAGGACCGACCGGGCACTGCAATTCCTTCCATGAATTTCCGCTGTCAGTTGATTTCCAGATGCGGCCATGCGACCATGGAGGAATATTTCTAGGGGAGAAGCCATGAGATATGTAAATAATATTGCTGTCGGATGGATCTATGGCAATGCCGAAAAAGCTTGACGGGCCTCCCGATATTGAGCGTGTCATCATCTTCCAGGTTTTTCCGGTATCGGTTGATTTATAAACACCGTGACTTGCGGCGGCCCAGACGATGGCTGGATTTTTGTTGTCAAAGACAACGTTCCAAGACCCCCTGTACCCGGGATTGTCACCCTCAAGCTGTGCTCCCAGCATTTTCCATGATTTTCCGCCATCTTCCGTTCTGAATAAACAGCCCATGTCTGTTCCGGTAAAGATGATATCGGGATTTTGGGGATGAATTGCCAGAGCAAAAAATGCACCTCCGGCTCCAGGGCCTATCGACATCCATTCCACTCCACTTTTCTTCTCTTCCTGCGGCATTGTTGCGGCGCAGCCGCAGAACAGGGCCGAAAATATCAGCAATACGGTTCTCTTGATGACGTTATGATTCATTCTGACTCCTTGTTTTTTATCTGTTATCATAGAAAAATGACTGCGTATCTATTGCTTTATCCCAGGCAAGAGGTATTTTCGAAGGCTTTGTACGGCTTACATGTCCGTCAACAAAGGAAATATTTGTCGCATTTCCATGCCTGTAGCCGAAGTCGACAGAACTCCATACATAAAAGATCTGACAAAGAACATCGCCCAACAGAAAACGGGTGGATGGATTATAAACATGGAACAGATTTTCAAGAGGATGTAAAGCGTTGATCCCTCTGTAGCCATAACTTATGTTAGGCAAGGGAGAGACATCCAGATTCCAGCTGAGGTTCGTGGTTCCGTCGCGTCCGCCGTCCGGACATCTTGTAATAGGCGGGGAATGATATATCTCAGCACCGCCTTCGGAGTACACAGGATTCACTCCTATGTAGTCCGGAAAAGTTGTCAAAGTCCTCATGTTGAAAAGATAGTTACTTCCGTTGCTGTTATACGGACCCCATCCGCCATTGTCGTTTGCGTATGCGAGTGTGCCGCTTGTCATTTCCCTGAGATTGGAGGCACATTTTATTTCCTTTGCCTTGCCTCTTGCCTTGCCGAGAGCCGGAAGCAGTACACTTGCAAGAATTGCTATTATGGCAATTACAACCAACAATTCTATGAGTGTGAATCTTGTCCGCTTCATAAGACCGCCTCCATCATCTTCCTTTCAAATCTTTTTATCGCGGTACTTTCACGCGTAACAAGTTTATATGCCGTTCTCAGCACTGGAATTGCGGTTTTTTCTTTTGCGTTGAACCATTCGCCTGAACGGGCCAGAAGCTCCACTGCGGATTTTCCGATTTCGAAGTATTGGAGGTCCACTGTGGATAAAGACGGTTGCAGAAGAGTTCCACCCGGATAACCGCAGTAGCCCATCACTGCCACGTCGTCAGGGATTCTGAATGACATTTTTTTCAATACATCATAGACGTGTATCGCGTAAAAGTCGGAAAAGCACATGATCGCCGTCGGCGGCATATGCTGTTTCATAAGTTCGGTGGCTGCGCTTTTTATTTCATCCGCATCGTAAGTTGTTGTTTGAAAAAGAGCTTTATCCGTGTCCATTCCAAATTTTTCCAACATGCTGAAATATTCATCGACCGAATATCCCCTGTAATAAGGAGTAAAACCCTTGTGCATGATTGAAGCCACGCGGCAGTGTCCCATTTCTGCAAGATGCCGCAAGCCTTCTCTGAATGAAGCTTTTTCATCATAAAGCTGGATTGCGTAACCTGTAGCCGCCTTGTCCTTTATTTTGTCCGTATGCGGGATCACGCCGGGAAGTCCTGTTTTTTTCAGTATCTGAAGAATCCGCTCGTTACCGTGAAGAAAGTTCGAGCAGAAAATTATGCCGTCTATTCCGGACGATTTAAAGCTCTTTTCCGCCTCTTCCGGCGAAAGTGAAAGCACATGCTCGAATGAACAGGAAATTGAGTCAAAATTAAGTTCCGCTATTTTGTTCTCTATCCCAGGCATAATATAATTGAAAGGCATATGGATTTCGGACTGTCCTTTGGCTATTATCAGGAACTTTCTTTTGTTTCCGCCGGACGCTTTTTCCGTACGGTCAAGTATGAATGTGCCTTTTGCCGGGATACGCGCTATCAGCCCCTCTGCTTCCAGTCTGGCCAAGGCTGAACGAAGAGTTTTTTTCGCGACACACATTTCGCGTGAAAGCTCAAGTTCATTCTTCAGTTTTTGACCGCCTTTGAGTTTTCCAGAGAGAATGTTCTCTCTCAGATTATTGAACACGATGTCTTTTTTAAGCTCCATACCCATTTGCATAATACCCTATAGTATCCTTTGATGCCCTATTATACCCTATGAAAGAGCTTTTGTCAATATCTGATTGATATAATTGACTTTGTACGATGTAAAGGTAGTTTAAAGAAATTCTTTTTAAACTTATAGGGATGGTCTTCATGGCAGCAGAAAGAAAAGCGGAATTCAGCAGGAAAACAAAGGAAACGGAAATAAGCGTCAAAATAAATCTTGACGGAACCGGCGTTTCATCGATATCAAGCGGTATCCCGTTCATGGATCATATGCTCGAGCTTTTTGCGAAACACGGCTTCTTCGATCTTGAAATAAAGGCGGAGGGCGACCTGCAGATAGATTGTCATCACACGATGGAAGACCTCGGACTTACACTGGGTTCTGCGCTCGCGGACGCGCTCGGCGATAAAACCGGAATAAAACGCTATGGCTCCTGCATCCTGCCGATGGATGAATCGCTTGCACTTGTCGCGCTCGACCTTTCGGGAAGGCCTTTCCTCGTTTACGACCTCCTCCCGCCGACAGGCCGGATAAAAGACCTTGATACCGCACTATTTCGTGAATTCTTCCAGGCATTATGCGTAAAAGCTGGAATGAATCTGCACATCCAGATGCTCAAAGGCGAAGAAGTTCACCATGTTTTCGAGGCTGTTTTCAAGGCGCTCGCGAAGGCGCTTGATATGGCTGTCTCGACCGATCCGAGAGTGAGCGGGGTCCTTTCAACAAAGGGCTCTTTCTAGGAAATATAGGGATTTTTTTATTCCCCGATTTGATTTTTTGCTTTTGAAATATAGAATAATGGCTCGTCGATGCGAGTGTAGCTCAGTTGGTAGAGCATCACGTTGCCAACGTGAATGTCGAGGGTTCGAATCCCTTCACTCGCTCCACTTTTTTACCCTCAAATCAACCTCAAACGTTATTTCATGTCTCAATCTGTCATTTTATGGCTTTTTAGCCTTTTCGTCGCATGAAACGCAAGCAAAAAGCATACTACAGTAATCTTTGATTTAAAAGTACTCCAGCTTCGGGGCTAGGCGCATCTTTTAACTTTTTGCAAACCCCAAGCCGGTTTAATGCTGAATGGTTTTATTAAATGAAAATATTTATAATAAATCAAGTTCAAGGTATGGTTTTATTCTTTTTTTATAGTTTTTGAGTCAATTCCCCTTGACGGGAAGGCTTTCTTCTGTTAAGTAGTAAGTGTGGAGAAAGTTCCGAATCGAAATTGGGCAAATGGTAATGTTTTATTTGGTGAAGGCACAGACTAGGAGGATGTAGTGAAACTGACAGTCCTTGATGAGAACAACGCGGAGAGCCAGGATTATATTCGTCGCATTTCGATGAAATGCCATTTGGATGATCCACATGCGCAAAGTAGGTTCACGCTCATTGAACTCCTTTTTGTAATTACGATAATTACCATTCTTGCCAGTCTGCTGCTTCCGGCGTTAAGCAGGGCAAAAGCGGCGGCAAATATAATTACATGCACAAACAATTTAAAACAGACGGCGTTCCCATTCACCAGTTATCTTGATGACAACGGATGGATTATGATAAATTATAATCTTGACTCAGTCACGCGTTCATGGGCAAGGTCCGATCTTTCACCGCTTGCCTATGATTACATAAAGGATAAAAAGATGTTGCATTGTCCGACCGACAATAACCCCGTCAACTTTAGCAGTACAAGTTACGGCTTAAGCTTGGGTGTGTCATTTCAGCTAGAGGACAGGGATATAAAAAAGAACAAAAATCCGTCTTTGACTTGTGTTCTTATTGACACTGCCGCTTCCGAAAGCGGGGAGACTACCACGTACAGAATAGACACCATGGGAAACAGGCCGGATATGGCGGTCGCCGGTGCGCAGAGGCATGCCAATACGGCAAACGTACTATTCCTTGACTGGCATGCGGGGAAAATAGTCAATCCTTATCTCAATCTCACTCGTGTCGGAGATACGTGGTTCTGGTACTGGAGACGTATGAACTGAACACAAGTCGGAATTTTTGTCGAATATCAACAGTGTTTGTGTAAGCTTTAAATAGCAACTAAAGGGAAAAAATGATTATAACATCAGAAAAAATCAAAGAAAAGGCGAAGGAACTCGGAGCAGACCTGGTAGGAATCTCTCCTATGAGTCGCTTCGAAGGTGCTCCCAAACAGATGGATGCGCGGTATATCTTTCCAAACGCTAAATCAATGATCGTATTGGGCTTCCGGATAGCCCGAGGCACCCTTCGGGGAATAGAGGAGGGCACGCTCTACACAACATATCCGTCAATGGGCTATGCTGCGCTCAATCAGATCTACGGACCGATGGTATTGTGGAACATGACACGCTTTTTGGAAGACGAGGGCTATGAAACTGTCCCTATGTTGAATATGAATGGCGGCGAAGCTGTAAATCCTGTCAACGGCAATTTCCGCAAGGGCTGGAGCCGTCCGGTAAAAGAGGGCAACCCGTATCCAGACGTGCTGGTGCATTTTCGACTTGCGGCCTATATGGCCGGGCTTGGAGAAATAGGGTGGAGTAAAGTATTTCTTACTCCTGAGTTCGGACCCAGGGTAAGGTTCGCGTTGCTACTGACAGACGCAGAACTCGAACCGGACCCGATTTACGAAGGAAAGATCTGTGACGGCTGTAAGCTTTGTGTTAAAAACTGTCCGGCAAAGGCTATCAGCAAAGACGAATCCGTGAAAATAGTGATTGACGGACACCAGGTAGAGTGGGGCAAGCTCGACCCGATGGCATGTGAAAAAGGGCTTCAGGGCGGATATGAAAATGAGGTGAACCCTTTTGATGGAGAATATCCGAGGCGTTACGGTTACGGGAGGGCGATTGGCGGTGCCCTCGGGTGTATCCGCGCCTGCATGATTCATCTGGAAGAACGCAAAACAATAAAGAACCTTTTCAAGAACAAATTCAGATCGGGAAAACCATGGGAAAAGATTGATCACAGTAAACCTTACGAACTTACATCTGATGTCATTGAGCATTATGTCAAACAAGATAAAATTGAAGAACATGATGCATACGAAAACTACAAAAACAAGGACAATTACGGAACAGATAAAAGCGGCAAGGAAAAGATTAATCCTCTGATTGACTGATACGGATGTTAAAATAAAAAAGGAAATGATGAAAAGCTATAAGCACCGATTGCGCTGGACGTTCGGCAATCACGAGCCGGTTTCAATGTACCGCAGGCTCGGTCGTAAAAGTACCGGAGCCATGGAGGGGGCGGCATTGTGGCTTGAGAAATGGCACGGCTGGTATGACTCGGAAAAATGTGCGAAGCAAATAGCTGAACTTGGCTTTAATATTCTTCACTGCCGCTTCTATAAAGGTATGGGTTGGGAGTTCGAGAAGAAAGACTTCCCGGGAGTAAAAAGTTTTGTTGAAAACTGTCACAAATACAATATCCGTGTACTGGCATATGTACAGTTCTCAACATTGTACTATGAGATAATGCAATCGGAAATATCCGACTTGAAAAACTGGGCCGCAATCGATCACAAAGGGCATTTCCAGACATATAACGAAGGCGAATATTACAGGTGGATGCCGTGCATAGCCAAGCGCTCTTTTATCGATTACCTCAAGTCCGTTATAAAGACCGGCTTGGATGAGTGTCCGTTTGATGGTATAATGTTTGATAACGCTCACCATTTCGCGTGTTACTGTCCAGAGTGCCAGGAGGATTTCAGGAATTACCTGAGAAATAACCCATTGTCGGAAGAATTGACGGGGCTGCCTTTTTTTGATAATGTTCTGATCCCTCCTCCATCCGAAGAAAACGAAATAAAGGACCCGTTGCGTCTGCTGTACATGGAGTACCATACGGATAAAAGCGCAAAAGTGTTTAAGGAACTGTATGACCATATAAAATCGATTTCCTCCGAACTTATTGTCTCGGGTAATCTGGGATGCATACGGAGATATTCCCATTCCAGGCAGTTTGGCCTTGATTGCTTCAAGCTGAAAGACTGCTTTGACATCGCCATCACGCAGTCCGGCAATGCGCCCACCATCCGGAACGCCGCCTGCATCAATCGCATAAGAGAGCATAAGCTCGCGGACGCCCTTGGAATGGATGTGCTGGCCCTCAGCGATCACGACGGCGGCCTTGACCTCGGTCATCCCGATGCTTTGCTTTTGAACCTGGCCGAAAACGCCGTATGGAACGGTATTCCTGTTGAACGTACAATCATGGCTCCATGCCGCAAAAATATGGTCAACACGTCTCGCATCGCAAAAAGCGAGAAGGTGTTTAAAAGATTCTTCGAATTCATTGATAAGAACACTAATATCTTTGAAGCAGAGGATTACTGCCCTGTCAGGATCTTATATTCGAGGGAATCCATAAGTCGTTCCCGTACGTCCTCGCGAGAAGTGATAAACTTCGAAGAGATTCTCATGCGCTCACATGTCCCTTACGGACTTCTTGCGACATCTTCCGGTTCCCCTCTTGAGATACCCGAAGACTGCGAACTGCTTATAATACCGGAACAATACTGCCTTTCAGACTCCCAAATGGAACTGATTGAAAAATGGGTCGGAAAAGGCGGCAATTTGATCCTCACACCAAAATCGGGATACTGTGATGAATATTACAGGGAGCGTGAAGTCTATTTCGCCGAAAGGCTTTCAGCATACACAAATGCCCATGTATGCCCCGCATCCAATCAGGCAAACATTAGCATGGATGACTGGACTATAAACCCCGGCGTTCCCTGCGATATGGAGAGTATCCGCAGATTGGTCAAGTCCTTGATAAAAATGCCTTTTGATATCGAAGCACCGGAATCTCTGTTTGTGAATGTTAAATTATCCCGGGACAAACTTTTTATGCATTTTCTTAATTACGACATTTCGACAGCTTCCGAAGTCATTGTCAGGATTCCACATGAAACCGGAGCTGAATTATCCTTTCCATTCGAGAATAGATCAGCAGATTTCAGAGCGGATGAGGAGATTTCCTTCACTATGAAAACTCCCTGTTCTTTTCTTTCCATAGACAAAAAATAAGGAATTTTCATGTCAAAAAGAATCTTATTGTTCATCAGTGTAATAGTTTTGTTTTATTCCGGATACGCCACAATAAAAAGTGAAAGCGAATCAAGCAGGCCCGCCTGGAACCAGTTGGAAGACTTGAATATTATCCCATGCCCTAAGGTAATTGAAAGACACGGCAAAGATAAAATCATATTGGCGGATAATAAAAGTAAGCCCGTGATTCTTATTCCTGAGCTTTCTTCCGGGAAGATAAAGATTGCGGCTGGTCTTATAGCCGATGAGATCGAAAGGCTCACAGGAAAAAGACCCGTTATTGCCGATCCAGAAAATGCTTCGAGGTTCGGAAGCGCAAAAAGAATTGAATTAAAGAACACGCTTCCGGGGAAATTGAACAAATATCCTTTGGGGCAGCAGGGATATCATATAGAGGTAAATGACACTGGTGCCTTTCTCTCCGCCGAAGGGGATCAGGGGGTGCTCTATGCCGCTGGGACCTTAAATCAGATGCTATCCAGGCAATCTTCAGGCGAGCTCACTGTTCCAGATGTGGAAATCACAGACTGGCCGGACTTTAAAAACAGAGCCGCGCACACAATAAATATAAGTAATTATAATCAAGGCAAAGAGCTTGTTGACTGGCTTCTGAAGTATAAATACAACTATGTAATGACAGGAAACAGACCGGAAAACACGCCTGAAAAAATCTGGACTGTATTAAGAAAAGTCAATGAATACGGACGGGATAGGGGAGTTGGTTTTATGTATCGCGGATGCTGGTCTATCGGAGATCAGAAAAAAGAAGCCGCAAATCCGGATTTTAAAGGATGCATCTCTTATAAAAACAGACTTTTCTGCTGGAGCAGGGACAACCTTATAAGGAAAACGGCCCTCGAATATTCTGAATTCATAAACGCTACCCAAGTGGCAATAGTCAACTTCCATTGCCTTGATTCTAAAAATGAAAACTGGTCGGAATGTTGTGATTACTGCAAAAAACGCTTCGGGAATGAGAGACTCTTAGCTGACGCTAACGTGATTAACATCTTCAATGAAACAATCAGGAAAAATTGTAAAGATGTCAGGCTTGCATTTGTAACCCAGCCGTACGGGATTGATATCGGACTGCCGGGGAACGAAGAGTATTTTGAGTTTTATAAGGAATTAAGCCGTAAAATACCCCCTGACGTGACATTAAACAAAACAGGGTATGATTCTGCCGCCCACCGGAATATAAATAACGCTGTATCGCAGCCTGTAATCCGCTGGCAGAATGGTTCCGCGTTTCAGGCAGGCAGGTTTTTCACAACCGAACCCCGCCTGTTCAAAGGGGCCTATTTCCCGGAAAGAAAAGACGATATCGCGTTTATTAACGAATCATACGGGAGTTTCAGGGATGGCGATGTGATGCTTCTGACAGGAATCGAATATATGTGGAATACGGAGGCGCCCGGAGCCTCCGTATGGGAATCCGATAAGACCGCCCAAATTAAACTGAACGGAATATACGCGTCCAGGAATGGAAAAGTTGATGGCAAAAAAGTGTCCGCTCCCATAAGCGACGGCTCGAGACTGTATTCCGGTGAATGGAATTTTGTTCTCGAACCGCCAGAGACATCCGAAGTCCTTTTGAAGAGGATATGCATCAGCCTTTATGGCGACACGTTAGCACCTTTTATGTATGACTTCTGCAGATTGGGAATTGCCGGCTGGGTCAATCCGCATAAGGCGCTGGAGTTTGCCGAAAATGAAAGTTGTTCAGACAATGAATACCGCAAATGCCTTCGCGCACAGTCTATTTTGAAGGAGGCCATTGAAAAATGCCCATCACGTAAGGAAAAGATCATAGCGGAACGTTTTCTAAAGAGAATGGTTCCACTATCAGAATTTTATAAACTTGAAGCTGATATTCGTCGTGCACAAGAGGCTCTCAGGAACGATAAATCAGGCGAGTCCATGATTAAAAATATCGGAAATCTGATACATGACGCTAAGAAAAAAATGGCTGATAATAAAATCAACTCAGAGACAGCCTCATATTGGCTTTCCGTCCCGGAAGGACAGTTAAAGGTTTTGGAAGCCGAATGCCAGCTAAAAACTAAAATGAGATTGCAGAATGATCGTAAAGGTCTTAAAATTGCCATTTACTATCCTAATCTCAAGGGCGGAAAAGTCGTGGGAGCGGATAAGATATTCGAAATACTAAGCTCGGATGAGAAATTTGTGCCAGTCCTTATCGACAACCTTGAGATGAAAGAGTTGCAGAACTATAAGGCTTTGATAATCCCACACTTGAACGAGTGGGGAAAAGGGGACGACAATATCTATTATAAAAATATACGCGAATACGAAGAAAACGGCGGAGGGGTTTATTTTGAACATGATTCCGTTGGCTTTTACCGTGCTGTTCTGAAAGAAAGTATATTTCCGGAAATATGCGGGAATGCCTTTCGGCGCAAGGAATCTCATGATGTCATAGCCAACGGAAATCACCCGTGCCTTGATGGGATAAAAAAGAATGAAAAACTAAAACATCTCTACTGGGACCATCTTGTGCTGATGCCAGGACCGCAGGGTACGGTTCTTCTTACCGATTCAGAAGGAGATGCCGTCGCCATTGCCGGAAACAAAGGAAAAGGACGTATTGTTTTTAGCGGGATGATAACTTATCCTCCGGAAAAAGATCCATCTGCCGATCCGGCAAAACACATCGATAAGGATTTTCTTATCAACTGTGTCAATTGGCTTGCGGGTTGTGAGTCGGAGAAGGAAATGCAGGCAGAAAAAGAATTCAAGGTCCTTTATGATTCTGGTGAAGGAATCATGCGGTTGGATTTGAATTCAGGGGAAAAATACACTACGTGGCTTAGTCCTTTGTTCAAATTGCAGCACGACAAAAAATATCTCGTAAGCTTTGAATTGAAAAAAGAAAATCCATGCAGATTTATTCCCATAATAAATCTGTATGGAAAGGACGGCAAGGAGGGAAAACGTCTTATTGAAAATTTTCCATTCAAAAAAGAGTCTAAAAACTTTCAGAAGTTTTCAGGCGTTTTCGAGTGCCAGCCGGATTCAGAATATGATTCCGCAAAAATAAAATTTTCTTTTGACTGGTCCAAGAATACACAAACAGGCACACATACGGTCGAGATAAAAAATATATCAATTTATGAAATGCCTGACTGATTGATGGTCCCGCCAAAAGTCTGTGGCCTGATAAAATTGCAAACATGAAGGCTCTTTAACTGGTTCGCAGAGCTCCATTCTTCGATTTATGCCGCGAGTAAGTTCTCAAGAATTACGAAGCATCGTTGCAAGGAGAAAGATTTCACAGCAAAGCCTGTTTGAATTGATTGCGTAACGATTTTTTGTTCCTGGACGGGTTTCATTTTGTAAAACTTTGCCATCTGCATGATCTTGTGACCTGTCAAAATCGAATATATGTTGTTGAATACCGCTATTTTACCCCTGATTCGCAAACGTCTCAGAACTGTCGTTTGTTTCAGCCGCCCGAACAGCCCTTCAATTCCCGAGCGTTTTCGATATTTTTCACGGAATTCATCGGTCTTTTCATAGAGTCGCCGTTCGCGCAGGCGCAGCATGTCCCATCCGAGTTGTTCGCGATTGTCGCATTCATGATTCGTGACGTTTTACCTGGACAAGAAAACGTTTCGTAGTCCGGAACAACAATACAGGATCTCGAGGGAAAGTCAACCCCTATAAGCTAATAAATATTAGAATTTATTGAGCTTGTCGCACCAAAATGACTTTTGGCGGCATCATCGCATTACGTCTTGCCAGTTTTTTACCGGACTTTTTTTTCAGCATATGTTGACTTTACATTCCGGTATGGAATTAAGAAAGGTTCTTCCATATTTTTTAGAGATTATGCGCCGGTCGAGGATAACAATTATGCCCCTGTCGTTACTGCTCCTTATCAGGCGGCCGGTTCCCTGCCTGAACCTCAGAACTGCCTCCGGCAGAGAATAATGCATGAATGAGCTGCGGCCCTCGCGTTCAATGCGTTCGGACCTGGCGGTTATGAGGGGGTGGCTTGGTACCGAGAACGGGAGTTTGGTTATTATGACGTTGCTGAGGGCTTCGCCCGGGACATCCACTCCGGTCCAGAAGCTGGTGGTGCCGAAAATTACGGAATTTGTGTCTTCCTTGAACCTGTTAAGCATGGCGCTGCGGGTGAGGTCTTCGCCCTGTACCAGGAGATTGATTCCGAACTCGTCGAAGAAGCCTTGCAATATTTCGGCGCAAGACTTGAGCATCTGGTAGCTGGTGAATAGAACGAATGCCTTGCCGTGGGTCATTTTTATATATTTTTCAATTTCGCTGACGGCAGCGTCGAGATATCCTGTCTCGTTTGGCTCAGGCATGTGCTTTGAAATGTAGATGGCGGCCTGCTCCTTGTAATTGAAGGGAGTATCAAGAATTTTTTCGGGGCCGCCGCGGAAACCGGTACGCTCCTTGAAATATGCGAGATTTTTATTCACAGTCAATGTGGCGCTGGTGAGGATTACAGGGAATTTTCCGGAGAAGAGGTATTTGCCGAGGATTTCGCTGACATTGAGCGGTGCGGCATAAAGCGATATTCTCTGGGTTTCCTTTTCAATCCAGTAGACATGTTCATCCAGGGACATTCCGAGGAACTGGTAAATCCCCTCACAGAAAGCGCGAGCCCTTTCGCTGTGGCTGGCGAGTTCGATTTTAAAGTCCTTGTCGCCCTCGTCGTCTCTGGCGTATTCGTCAATCATTGACGCGAGTTTGTCGAGGTCCTGCGATATTATATCGGGTACGGCTGGCGGCTGGCGGAGGCGGAGTACCGAGTCGTCCTGTTCCAGAAGGATATTATCGAAGAGCGCGAAAAAAGCTCTTGATTTATCGATGAGTCCGGCGACTTTTTTCCTGAGTTCAAGGATTTTTTCACCCTTTCGAACAAGGAGTCCCTTGCCATTTTCAGGATTGTAAAGCCTTGAAAGAAAGTAGTGCATGGATGAACTGGATATGTTAAGCCCCATGTATTCGGCGGCGTTGTCTTCGAGCGTATGGGCCTCGTCAATGATGACGGCGGAATATGCGGGAAGGAGCGTTTCGAGCTTTTCCTCGTTCTGCTTGATTTTAAGGTCTGTGAAAAAGAGAGCGTGATTGGCTATGAGGATATCTGCCTTATCCCATTCCCTTCTGGCCTTCCAGTAGAAGCATTCGCGGAACTGCCCGCATTTGGGGCCAGCGCAGTTTCCGCCTTCGCAGCAGACGCTGCTCCATGCCTGTTGGCTTATTCTGAAGTCCACGCCGGATAAACTGCCGTCGGGGGACTTATCGGCCCATTTTGAAATTCTTTCAATTTCGGAGAGGACGGCTGTGTTGGGGACGAGGTCGAATGCTGCCCCTCCGGACGCGATTGAAAGGCGTCTTTTGCAGGTATAGTTGGAGCGCCCCTTGGCGAGGGCGGCGGCAAAGTCAATTCCGAGCAGTTTTCGAAGTATGGGAATGTCCTTTTCTATCAGCTGCTCCTGGAGGTTTATGGTTTCGGTTGTTATCAGGACGGGGAGCTTCTGCTTCACGGCGAAGAGTATTGACGGCACGAGATAGGCGAAGCTTTTTCCTATTCCGGTCGGGGCTTCCACGCAGAGATTTTCTCCCGATTGAAGGGCATTTGCGACAGCCTCAGCCATCTCCGATTGTTGCTTCCTGAACTCAAACGGACGGCCTCCGTGTTTAACGGCTTCCTTCAGCGGACTTGACGGCGCGAAGAAGGCGGCGGCCTCGGCGCATATGTCCGCCAATGCCTCCTGAATCTCACTGTTTTCTGCGTGCATTATCATAAAAAATGACTGAAAAAGCCTTGTATTTAAAGAAAATATCTGCTAGATTCATCTAATCTAGTATGTTATCGTCAAATATAAATCACAATTCGTAAATTTTTATAAAGGAGTACCCAAATGCGCCTGCGAATGAAACTTGTCTGTGTCATGGCTGCGCTTGTTGCCGCTCTGGCTTTCGTATCTGACGTCAGCGCCCAGGTTGTTGTCCGTAAGATTGCGGATTACAAAAATCCAACATTGCTCTTTAGGGGGATTTCCGGCAATTCCACTATATCAAACCAGATACTTTCCGACCTTAAATACTGCGGCTGGTTCGATGTCCTCCAGGGCGGCGGCAAGGCCGACTACATCATTTCCGGTCAGGCTTCCGGAGCCTCGTTTACATTGAACATACAGGACAGCACCGGAGCAATGAATTTTTCTGTTTCCGACTCCACAAAGAGCAATCTTCCCTGGGTCTGTCACAGGGCCGTTGATAAGGTACTCAACAAGATATTTAACATCAAAGGAATATGTTCAACAAGGATTGCCTTCTGCGTTGAAGTGGCGAGAGGCGTTAAAAATATATATATCTGTGATTTCGACGGAAGGAACTACCGACGCGCTACCGCCGCACCTACCCTCTGCGTCGAACCCGACTGGTTCCCCGACGGCCGCTCTATCGTCTACACCATGTACCGCGGTTCAATGACGGAAATAGTTCAGAAAGACCTATCTACTGACAGAAGCCGTCGACTCGCCTTTTTTCCCGGTCTCAATGCCGGAGGTTCTGTTTCGCCCGACGGACAGAAGCTCGCTATGATTCTCAGCCAGGAAAAGAAGGTCGATCTCTACGTCAAATACCTTTCAGGAGCAGGCGTAAAAATGCTCACAAGCAGCACCTCGGTGGAGGCGTCTCCCTGCTGGTCGCCTGACAGCTCCAGGCTCTGTTTCGTCTCCGATGTCTCCCGTGCACCAAAGCTTTATACCATAAGCTGTTCGGGTGGAAGTTATAAAAAGCTGGACACAATAGGGTCTGAATCCGTTTCGCCCGACTGGTCAAGTGATGATAAAATTGTATACTCTGCCAGGATGGGAAATTATACTCTGGCAGTATTGAATCTAAAGGGGTCCGACTTTACCGGCCTTGTCAAAATCAAGGAAAGCGGCGACTGGGAGAGTCCCGCGTGGGCGCCCGATAACCGTCATGTTGTATGCAGCCGTAAAACAGGCTCGCTTTCAGATTCAATACTG
>Ga0209417_1000964_pt1 | contig 57740 bp, 78 predicted proteins | sample RifGroF2_FD_184002 | JGI IMG/M metagenome (GOLD analysis project Ga0209417, IMG submission 184002) | Groundwater microbial communities from Rifle, Colorado, USA - Groundwater F2 (SPAdes) (version 2) | ecosystem: Environmental > Aquatic > Deep subsurface > Groundwater | place: Rifle, Colorado... | reverse complement strand
CTGAAACAACTTGCCATTCATCGGGGAGCACTTGGGACATACCCTACTATCCCCAGCAGTCAGCCACTCCACCTGAACATTGATCCCCAGAATACCAGCCGCCTTGTACTCACCGATGTTGGCTGAGTGGTGTGCCCGAATGATCTCTGTCCTGGCTAAAATTTCCGCTCTTCGACGAGAAGGTATCTTCCTACCCAAGGAGTCAATAATCGATAAATCCGAAGGCGTTCCATCGCCAGTGATGGCTTTGTCTAGTAATCGCGCAATCTCTCTTGGTCCTCGGCCGTCAGCCAGACCCATTGCCAGGACATCAGAAACGGTGGACTCCATCTCCGCAGTAATGCCTTGAAGCGATGAATATGCTCTTGTATAGATAAGACCAATACGATCAGCATGAACTGGGCCATTAAAAGCGGAAACGATTGGTTCTCCTCCGAGTTGGCCTTCATCGATTTCAATCCCCTTTTTTCTGAGTTCCTGCCTGGCCCTTCTGATCCCCTGTTGATATGCGCTATCAATATATAATTTCATCCAGGTGGATCTGGCAGAGTTGGGATCTGAACTGATTAAATCAAAAGCCATCCTCAAACCCTGCTTACCATCTGTAAAAAAGTATTCCTCGTTTTTTGCTTTCAACCACTTTGTAAATGCTTCAACCTTCTGGTCGTTCCTGGGGAAGTCATATTGTTTGGAAGATAATCCAGAAGCATTTACAGTAACTCTTTTTTCCTCTACCAGTCCAAATACATCCAGCTCTATTATGGCCTGGCGGATATCTATCATTAAACTTACAAACCGATTGCGCATCTCAGCCACGAACTTATTACGGAGAGTAATAGTCCGAGTAGGATCAATCGAATTTGTAAGTTTAATGATAGATATCATATTAATTGTATAATCGTAAGTATTAAAGCAATTCCCCAGAGAATGCCGGATATTATTTTTTCTGTTTTCGTCATTGTATAGTCACACTCCCAGCCCCGCCACTCCACCGCCTTGCGGGCCGTTGCCGGTCATCGCATATCGCCAAGCGGGACTGTGCCGCGTGAGACGGTGCTTGCCGGGACACCATCAGGGATTGAGTCATGCAACTCTATCTCATCTATCTGCCAGTAGCCATGCCCCGTTACCTGGTCTGCCGTCCCGTTGATTCCGGGGATGTGTATGAGGCCATCCATAATCCCTGTGACTGCATCAAGATCCTCAAAAACCACAGAATTATTGACGGTAAATCTCATTATTCCATCTGCGTTTGCACCACCTCCGGTAGATTTCTGGATATACACCTCGACCTTTATCCATTCGCCCTTTGTGTAGGAGATATTAAAATACTTTGTTATGTCTGTGCCTGCGTCGAATCCAGCATCACCGCCAGATAACTGCCAAAAAAAATCAATTTGCCCTGGCGTGTCATCTCCAGAGAAAATCAGTTCCGAGTGCCCAGACGTGGCTCCCTCAACCCAGACCAATTTGGCATTGTTGGATGTGTTCGCGTACTCAGCCTCATATTTTATGAAGTATTTTACATAGATATTGCCGCTCAGTGCGGTTCCTATTTTTCGGAAATCGTCAGCATCCCCATCATCATTATTGTGTGACGATCGGCAGGCGTTACCTTGATAACCAGAGACAATTGTCGGTGTGCCTGTGGTTATGGTGAGATACCCCAACGAGTCATCACTGTTGGCGTCGCAACTGACATATGCCAATTGAGCCGCAAATAAAGGGAGGGGAAGCAACAACGCCAATATGAGGCTAATTATTAAACGTATCATATCCACTCATTATGCTGAAATTATCGGCATATACCGGGTTGGTTATTGTAAAATTATATACTCCATCGCCTAAATGCACCTTGTCAACCGCTGCCGCAAGCGCTGTTACGGCATCGCCATCGGCATCGTTTTCCCATGATCCCGCCTCACCGACTTGTACCCCAATAATATTACTGGCAACCGACCACCTGAATCGCAAGCGGGTTAAAGTTTGAGGGGAGATTGTCGCTGTGGTTGTCATCGCGACAGGGACATTGGCCCCCTCATGCCGTAAATATACTGCTCCTGTGGCCGTAATGTTTGCCCGGACAATATTGTCAGTGCCCAGTATGGAGGTATTGTACAACTCAAACAAGGGATTTTCCCCAGTGATCGCCGCAGCATCGACATATACCCAGATTTCCGTGCTGCCCTCGGATGTGTCTATGCCAGTAACTCCTGTCGTAAATGTTAAATACTCATTCGGAGCATCATACAGCAGACCATTGCCAGATACTGGGTGGGCAGTTGATATTGACGCACCTGTCAGGGTTCCGGCGATTGAGGATGCGCCGGAATTGAGATATGCATAGTTTGTGCCAGATGGGTTATCAGCGTCGTAGAGCAGGATGTAGATTGGGCCACCCCCCGACTGGCCACGAACAATCGAAACGCTATGTGACCCGGCAAACGACAGACCGGGGAGCAGTGCCAATATCAAAAACAATATGAGCTTTTTCATATCAATCCCAATCCCCTTCAATCTGCCATGAGCATTCATTCAGTGCGTCGTCCGGGTCGGAGAGCGTCATAAAGACCTTCGCCCCTGCCGGGATGGTGGCATCGTCAATACCAGATGTGATGGTTGCCGCGCCATTGACGGTCAAGACCGCCTCGATCGTGGTTGGAGTACCGTAACCGATTCCTGCTGCTTTGTGCTGGAAGGTCATGGTCGTTTCCGTGGTCGGGTTTTACCGTCACGAGACGCTTATCTCAGTGACGGTAAACGCTGCCGGGACATTGTTGATCAGAGTTACCGCGTGATTTGTGCCGTCTACCGCGTAGATCGCCTGTGGGTCGAGCAGGGTGCCGTAGAAATCGGCCTCGGTGCCGCTGACATATTTTGCCTTCACATCGCCGGAGTGCATCAGATCGTATTCCGTATCGGCCTCGACAACCTTGATCTGCCCGCCCTCATTGTAAATTTCCTCACTACCATCTCCGAGTGGGGCAATACTGGTGTTGTTGGGGATGATCGACCTACGGCTACCGTCAGCGGCTGTGGTTGAGATAGATTTTGCGGCCATGTCTCCATCGGCATCAACCGTAAACCCTGCCGCGCCTGCAGAGATAGTCCCAACCGTGATGTTCGGAGTACCGGAAAGCCCACCCGCTGTGCCCGTGGTGTTCTGATTCAGCGTTGAAATATAATCAGCGGGAATTTTGGTTGTCGCGTTGTACGCGCCGCCCCACGCTGTGCCAGATGTCCAGTAGGGGATACCTGCTGTTGAGGGCCATGTCATGCTGCCACCGCCAGCCTCGTCCCGCACCTCTTGAATCGCTATCTGGACTGTCGTTGCGGCGATTGAACCTTCAGGCGTGAATGGCACTTCAGCGGCGGTCTGATTGTCGGTGAATGTGGCCGGATCTACAAATCCCATCTGACCATTCTCGTCCATGTTAATCAGCCGGGTTGTGCCAGCACTGGGAGCAGCGTCCAGTGGCAGTCTCCATGATCTATTGGCTGCTGCATTTCCAGCTTGCAGGGCAGTCCAAAAACCACCAGGGCCATAGAGCTTAATAAGGTCGCCGCCGTCACTCGTACCGTCAAGGCATGGACCTACTGTACATGAGCCAGCCAAGGTTGAAGCTGTAGCAGGAACACCCAGGCTTGTCCTGGCATTCGCAGCTGTAGCAGCGTTGGTCCCACCATAGGCAATATCAATGTACCCGTTATTATCCACATCAGTGTCAACATCAGCCGAAAACGACACCCCAGGGAAGGCGATAATCATCAAAAATATCAATAGCTTCTTCATAATCTCCTCAAAATGTTAAAGGGTCACCGTTTATTGTCATTCGATCATCGTTCAGGTATAGATAATCGGGTGGTGGATCTGCCCCCACCACCCGATCAGCCCTCAAAATCCCCGCATCATCGAGGTCCGTACTGTAGACCACCATGCCCCCATCCCCGATCCGAATCTTCGCTGTCGGCACCAGCGTAGCCAAATCGACACTGGCGTTGTTGGTGAACTCAGGGATGGCCTGGAAGTCACGCCCGAGGGGGGCCTGGAAGTTGCCGACTGGGAAGACTGTGCCAGCGAATTGGCCGTCTATGCCGAGGAGGCCGTGAAATTGGATTGGAGATCGTATCATATCTGATCCCTGTCAGTTTTAATGAATGCCGCCCTCCCGACATCTATAATCGCTGTACCGTCCGCTGCCATAAAAACGACATCAAGCCGAAGCTCTATACTGGCTGTCTCGTTGGCTAGAAAGGTATAGACGGGAGTCCGCAGCGTCAGATTCAGGCCCTCAGTAGGTATTACTAGAGGATATCCAGGGTCTGACCCAGGGCCAAACTCCCCCGCCAAATACGGGCCATTTATAAAATAGAAATATATGTTTCTCAGACTTGTCCCTGATACAATTTTTAACTCGCACTCCATATAAAATTTCTCCCCCGCTAGGGGCAATGGGACTGGGTCTTGAAATAGCATCCTGGCGACTGAACCAGTAGCGCTGGTTATACTGGAAACTGTAATTCGCTGAACTTCCCCCAACCCCAAGGGATGTGCTGCTTTTGCCCCAACCACTACCGCGCCGGTATATCCAGCCAACCGGAAATCCGTTGCAACATCCCCGGTTACATCTCCTATTTTATCCCCTGTAGTGCCAAGCATCAGAGGATTTTTAGTATGGTTTGACGATGTTACCGAAACTGCCCTCGCATCGTAGGAATTTGAAATTAACTGAACAGAATTCCCTGCTATTTGATTGAGGTGTTCTGCTATTTTAATCCCTGCCAGCATCCCGCCATAATTTGAGGGGTGAGTCGTATCTCGTAGTGCTCCTGTTTTTACTGCCATTGTCGTACTGGATGGTGCAACCAAAGCATTAAAGATGTCAATACACTCTACGTCTCCCTTCTCCAGGCAAAATGACATGAGCCATCGGTTGACATCAATAATCTGCCCCTTCTTCGTCGCTGTCGCGCTGGGCAACGGTGTCATTGTGAGGAAAAAGGTGTATATTCCTGCCTGCGACAATTTGTTATAAATAGCCTCAAGATTGGCTTTTATAGTTGCCGTTCCAGCTTCAGGGTCGTTTGTCCCGCAAAGCACCATGCAATATCCCGGATCATACGCAATTACGTCCACATCGACCCTGGCGAGCACCTGCGTAGATGTTTCACTACCTACTCCAGCATTTTTCAATACAGTGAATTTGCGCCCTGATAGCATGTTTGCCCATGTAAACGGACCTGTTGCTGTGGTAAACAACCCGTTGGAATTTCCGACAGTAATGCTGTCGCCAAGAAGGACTATTGTTAGCGGCCTTTTTGGCGGGAACAGTGGGGACCATCCACCAACACCATCAGCGTCCTTGCCATACAGTTTCGCCCCGACCGGAGACATTGCCGCGCCTGTGGTAATTATATCTGGCATATCAAACTCCTATGTTCAGGGTCGCCCCGTCAATTGTTAAAATCGCACCGTCAATCGTCAACGGTTCAAAAACCCAGGACCACGAGGCAGAACCAGACCCGTCGAGAATGACAGGGATTCTCCACCCTGCTGTGATGCGCGTTTCGCCGACGCTGTCAAAATACTGTGTGCCATCTGAGACCGTGAACCCTGCCTCATTCGCCCACATCGTCCCCGTCCCATCCAGCCGCTCAGTAATCGTCGTCCCCACAATCCCGATCAGGTGATGATCATTACCGCTCGCGTCTAACTCCGCGTCTTTCCCCGCATTGATTCCCTTCCAACTCGCCCACCTCACGCCATCCCGGAACACGTCAATATCCCAACAATCCGGTCCAGGAAAGCTCAAGGTGCCATTCACGCTGCATGTCGGAGCGTCTCCGCTGGCGGTGATGGTGTCGGTGGTCAACAGGCCGGGGCAGGGTGAGCTGCCCGCGCCGAGGAAGCCTGAACTCTTTACTTGCTGGGTTGTGTGATTGGCGTTGGGGTAGCGGGCTATAAGACGAGAATTCTCAATAACGCCTTTGTCATACCAGGCAAGCAAATTGGTAGGATTAGGCCTCAATCCTCGACGACCACCAATTAAACAGAGTGACAAATCCATTACATTACCGCAATGTTAAAACTGGTTGTGAAGGTAAATTTATTTCCGGGCTTAATCCCAATCACCTGGCCAGCTGCTAACGTAAAATATAATGCTCCAGTGCCAATTTTGAATGTGGTGTCTGAACTGGCACAAAAAGCCACGTCTTTCGCCCCAGGAACCCATTCCACAGTAGCGGTTATTGCAGCAATTCTCGATGGGGCAAATACCGGGATTCTACGAAGGATAATTGTTTCATCTGGTGTACTAAATGGATTCGGCATTGTTATTCCTCTGTTGTTTGGTCTTCAAGATCGTCATCCCCTTGGCCATCATCGGCAGCCATAGGAGGAATGTAAGTTTTCAACGCTGTCATTATTCGCTCGACTTTATCTTCTGCCAGCTCCATAATCTCCAGCAGATATTGTTCCAGAGGCATGGATAATTGAGCATCCGGAGAAGACAAATACTTGGATAACCCTTCAGAACGAATCCGACCAGTTTCTGCCTTGTCCTTATCACTGGGGGCGGATAGATCAGGCCACTCGATATCATATCCACCGGCCGGAACTTTCAAAATACCAAAAGCATTCAGCTTATCAATCACCGGCCGCAATATACAAGGTTCAACAAAGGTCTTCCTCCTACCATCGCACTGATCATCCCAAGCCTCTGTATCCTGGCTGCTGGACAATTCCCCACGCTCTGAACCCTCAAGGATTCTTTTCGGGATACCAGTTGCGATGGAGATCATCTTCAGTTGCAGTTCACCATGTTGCGTAGGATCAGCGACAGCAGGGGCCAAACTCTTTACATCCAAGCCCTGAAGTTTCATATAGCGTTCCAGGTTGTGGACGTACTTCTGGATTTCTTCTTCCAGGGCAGCAGCATCTTGAGGCTGGATGGTTGTGTCTTCTGCTGCTGTAAATGCCATGCCGGGAAAGGCGCCCTGCCAGAACATCTCTGCTGAACCACCAACAATCAATTCCATGTTGAGCAGCCGATTAAAGATTCGTTCCAAGCGGGGAATGCCAAGCACATTCGATTCGAGGAGGTTGTCAGCTATATGGACTACCCGGCTGTAATGAACAGTTGTTTCTAAAGTGGATGCTGTTCCAGGGGTATTGGCTATCCTCAACCCATAGGTAAGAGGAAGACCAAAGCGGGGATCTTTTGGGTCAGTGACGTATTGCTTAATGGGTGCATTTGCTTCGGTGAAAGGCTGGAGATACAGGAGTTCGCTGGCGCTCTCTACCGGCTGGCCAAGGTTCTCTGCCTGGTCATTAAACCCCATCAATAGAACACCATACTGGCCAATGCCGGAAACCTTATCAGCGCGGATCAGAATATTGTAAATGCCCAATCGCTTTTCTAACTCTTCCCAAGCCTCTTTATAGGCATCTGACTTATCATCCGTGCCGCGTACAATTGGTAAACGACGCCAGCTCGCCTCAACAGGTTTTTCGATAACCTTGCCGGCAATATCTTGCCGCCTGTAGCGGTGGTAATAGTCCGAGAATTTGATCCCGTCGAGCCCAGGATATCCGAGAGCGGTATATACATCCCTCAATCCTCCGAATGTAGTTGTATTGCCATAAGTGAGTCTTGAACCAACAATACCAGATTGCAGCGCCCGATACAGGGCTACACGACGAATCTGATCCGTCTTCTCATTGGCAGTCAACTTGATTGGTGAATTACGCCTCATTGTATTTTAAGCCCCGCACGAATGAAACAATCCTTCGCTTCAAGTAGTTTCCGAAACCCTTCCGCTTTCTTCGGGCCATCTGGTAGTTCATCCATCATAATCTCAGCTAGATCAGCAACCAGTTTAGCAGACACCTGCAGAGACTCCGGCAAATGGCCATACTGGAAATATTGATATACTGGATAGAGATGTTTGGATGCTGGATTCCTAGCCATTACCACGTTCCTATTTTTTTAGTGTTTGCCAATTCATCAAAAGCGTCTGCTGCTGCATCGACCTGGTCCTTGAATTTTCCTTCCGGAAAATTCTCTGCTTCTGACAAAAAAGACTCGTTCCATGGCCCTCTGACGATCTTCACATTACCTGCCTGGGCCTGACTGGCCAATGGGGTTGCCCTCGTCTCTTTAGATCCAGTAACAGGATAGTATCGAACAGTATATCCAGCCAGCTCTTTTACAAAAGACTTAACCTGGCTCTTGCCTGCCTGGCCAGGGTCTTGGGGAAGCCGAATGGTCACCAGTTTACCGTCCTGACTCCCTATGTTTTTGATCTGCGATATTACTTTACTAGCATCGCTCTGGAAGCGAGTTGAATCCTCGATATAGTAGATACCGGCCACCCTCGACATCTTAATTCCAGCCGTATAGGCAGGCCCGCCTTCCTTCTTGTTCTTCCTATCCTCGGGATCTCGATCAGTCCCCGCCAAATCCCAAGCCCGAACTCTCTTGGCTCCTGCTGGTACAGCACTCACTATTTCGAAATCAGTACGCTTGAAGTAACTCCCGGCAGTAGGTCGAATGTTCCAATTCCCTTCCTTGAGTTGCGCTCTTTCTACACGAGGGAGAGCATTGAGTTTTGCGAGATAGCCTGGATCCTTTCTAAGGAGAATTTGATTGTCTTCTATAGATGAACGGATGAATGTAAATGAAAGAGGGAGTGAATCTTTACCGAACTGATCAACCAACTCCTGCCGGGAGTTTCCCCAAAAGACTTCGTCACCTTCTACAACGAACCAACGAATTACACCTGATCTCTCAGGAACAACAAAACCATCTTCTCCAATGTACCAGTCGATAAAAGTACGCACCCAGGAATCAGGATCAGGGTTGCATGTTCCTCTTATCTTTCCTGCTACCCCAGAGTCGGATCTGTTCCTGGACAGCATATAAGAAAACTGCTTCCAGGAGAAATGGCAAATTTCATCGAACTTGATATCAGCAATCTGAGAGCCTTGCCAATCAAAACGATTCTTGTCATATTCCATATGGGAGAACGAAATCTTCATCCCAGACGGAAAGTCAAAATGATAAACAGGGGATTCTTTCGGAACACCACCAATGGATGTGTACAGCTCCAGGGCTGTATCCCACAATCCGCCTTCAGAAGTTATTTGTTTGGTGGTACGCCGGAAGATTACAGAACCGAACTTTGGATTGTCTATATGGTAGAGAGGGTCGAGAAGAAGGCCAAATGTTTTCCCACCACCAGCAGAACCACCATAAAAGCAAACATCTGCATTGCACTCCAGAAACTTGGTCTGAGGTCCCTCTTGAGGAGCGATCACCCTGGAGTCTGGATGGATATCTGGATGTCTAGGAGGAAGTGCCGTCACGCTTCTATTCTCTCTTTTGCCGGAAGTACAATAACTGTCTTCTCAATGGGCTTGTCCCCACTGGTCACATCCTGCCGATCTACCAGTCCCAAGTCCCTTGTCATAATGGATGCATTCAAGAAGCCTGCCGCTGCCCCTGCGAACTTTTGCTCATATATCGTTGACTCTATATTTTTGATGACTAAAGAAAATTCTGATTTGTTTTTTCTGTAATCCATCCATGTTTCTTGAGTAATCCCTATAAAGGCACACATGCTTCTGACTGTCATTGCCCTCATCTTGGGTACTGCTGTCTTGAGAATCTCCCCATAAGACGTCCCTGCTATTCGTTCCTCCATAAGAGGGTGTTCTTCTACCCACTGGAAGTATTCCATGCATCTGTCCAACATTTCTTTTGGTGAACTGAAAGACTGGGGTCTCCCTATATTCCTCATAGCCATCTTATAGAATGGTTCACCGAAAGGCTTGGTGTTGGCCGGGATACAGAACTTTAGGGTTGGACTCTTCCTTTTCTTTTTTGTTGGTATGGGTTGTTTTGTTCGTTTCATTGGGTTGCTGTTGGTTAATTTTTGAATTTGTATTATTATAGCCTGAAATTTTCTTTCTAAAAGAGGAAATGGAATGGATCTGGACAGTTACAAAAAGTTGGATTTGGAAAAGGCTTTTTATTCTAAGTGGATAAGTGATTAATTTGTTTATAAAATATATTTTCTTTTTTTTCTTAACAAACTTAAAATATTTCTTTACATTCAGCACCAGAAAAGTTACTATTAGTCATAAGGAAGAGATTGGACCACAGGAAGAGCCTGAGAGTAACGAAAAGGCGGAGGTTAATCGAGAAGCCAAAAGCAGGAACTGACGAAAGTCCTTCCTGCTGGTAGAGGAAGATAGTGTCTTTGATTGCTTGATCAGACTGACGAGCCCATCCAGGGCGAAACACTAAATGAGGAGATTGGCCATGAGTAAACTTAATAAAGTACTAGATGAAATGGGGGTTGCCACAAAACACTTCACAAAATTTCGTGAAGCAAATCTTGCTCTGACGAAGGCTGTCAAAACTGCTTATGAAGAGTTTGAAAATATATTGGTTGATTTAAAAAATGAGGGAATGACAAATGCAGAATTAACCAAACTGCGAACAGTAGGATATTCAGAAATTAAATCAGCATATATGGATGGTCTTGAATAAAGTGGATTTTTATATCTAACCAATACCCAACCGAGCCCGGCGGCATCCGGGCAGGAGGATTATCATGGACAAAATAGAAAGTCTCTGTAATTATGATGAAAAGATTTTTGGTCAGAAAGTAATTGGAATAGTTTTTAATGAAAAATATTACGTAATATATGGGGAAGGAAAACAAAGATCGATAGTAAGAGAAATTTCCCCTTCAAACAAAAAAAGAAATCACAAGCCAAAAAGTAATTGATAAAATTTTAACAGCAGTAGACAATTTTGCTGCTAAATAAAAAGCCTCAACATTCTGGAGAACAAAATGGATTTAAACACAACAACCATAAAAAAGATTTTGATGGAACGAGATGGGATTTCTTCTAAAGCGGCAGACGAACTTATCGAAGAAGCATCAAAAGCCTTAATGAGTTATCTTGACGAAGGTGACTTTGACAGCGCGCATGACATCTGCCAAGAATATTTTGGGCTTGAACCTGACTATCTCTTTGACTTACTTTAATCCAAGCTTAACACCTGGACCAAGGCTGGGAGCAATCCCAGCCGGTAATCGAGTGGTTAAACTTCAACATCAATAAAATGGAGAAAGGTTATGAAGAAATACCCACCGGAATGGAATCTTACCGCAATCGAATTTGAACTGGCCATCCTGCGTGGTCTTCCAGCTACGGACCTGGTTGAGCATTATGATCGGCTACAGAAAATCCAGGAGGATTTAGCAAAGTTGTTTTACACCGTCGCTTATCAAAGGGCCATTAATTTAGTATCAGAGCCAGAAAACACTGAAGGAGAAAATTATGAGTAATCGAGCAGGTTTTTGGTTTCTAGTTGGGTTTATTATCGTTATAGTAATTTCTTTTCTTTCTTACGCTCCGGAAATTATAGGAGTCAAACAGAAACTGGAAAACAAAGGAGCAAGATATGGCCAGCTCAATTATTAAGATCATTATCGCGATATTGTTCCTGGTTCTTTTTGGAATAGCAGGAGAAATGGATTATCAGGACCATATTTCCAACAGACCTGCAACAATCGAATATTGAGGAATTAAATGACAATCAACGTGATGTCTCAGCCAGTAATAAAACCTCAATATGAAGATTATATCCCACTGGTGGTAAAGGTTCTTGGCCGAGAAGCCTATCTGGATGGCGCGGGCCATGAACCTTTTATGAAAGCACTGAGAACTTACAGCCCAGAGAAAGGGAAGTTTTCCACCTGGCTTTGGCACAATCTCCAGCAGGCCAAGATGTTGATTTCAAACGAGTCCAAGAGGCATCCTCATCAGAACTGCTTTCTGGAATTAGAAGAGACTCTTGGACTCAATACAGTTATGGATCCATACGACATAATCGAGTTCAGAGACGAGCTGAAGACGCTTTCTGACGACGCAAAAGCCATTATTGAGTGTCTCTTCAAAGACATGGAAAGTACCTGCAAGCGCACCAAATGGCCGTCTTCTTCGACCTGTAGCAAGAGAGATATCCGGAAGCACATTAAAGAGTACTGCCGGGAAACTTTAAACTGGAGCTGGCCGAGGTACTGGTCTGCTGTCCATGAAATTGAGGAGATACTGAAATAATCTTAATGTTTTGCTGAACCAGCTTTATAATAAGTAAACCAATAAACATCCCGACCTCTTAAATAGAGACAAAAGGAGTCTGACCATGAGAATAGAAACGCCAACCCCAGAAACATTCAGAACAGCCATAGCAGACGACAATACTGCTATCGGCGCACTCCTCATCATCTATTCTTTTCAGACTCCTGATGAAAGAACTGACAAATTCACCAAATACCAGAACGGTCAAGGCTTCAACGGTACAGATTCTGTCTTCTGCTCTTCTCTTGCACAGCAATACCTTTCCAAAGGACGACTGACCGAGAAGCAGATTTTTGCTCTGAAGAAACTCCTTCCTAAATACCACGGCCAGGTGTCTTCTATCGAGCCTATGCCCAACGGCCCTGCTCCTGAAAAAGCCATATCCGAGCAAATACAGCCGTCTGCAGAACTCAACAGAAGAACTGGAATTGTCGAACTTCAATTTCCATATAACCCTACTACTGTTGATAAAGTTAAGACTTTTTCCGGTAGAAAATGGGACAAAGAAACCAAAACCTGGTCTGTTCCGGTATCTCTCTTTGTTACCGATTCACTGAAGCAGATGGGATTTGGGATAGGGAGAAAACTCACCAAGTGGATCCAGAACGAGACTACCAACGTGGTCAAAGAAGAGGATTTTGTTGTTCCAGGCCTTCGTGCTACTCTCTACCCATACCAGAAAAAAGGCATCCAGTTCATTGACCTAAAGAAAGGTCGAGCTATCGTTGGGGATGAAATGGGACTAGGTAAAACCATCCAGGCACTCGGGTGGCTCCAGCTCAGAAAACAAACTTCTCTTCCAGCCATCGTAGTCTGTCCTGCTTCCCTCAAACTCAACTGGGCCAGAGAGGCTCTGAAGTTTACCGATCTCGAACCGGTATTAATCGATGGTAAAGACAAGAAGAAATTCACCACATTTCCTGGAGGAAGCCGAAAAGACCTCTACATCATCAACTACGACATCATCCATGACTCTTATACCTGCCAGGAATGTGAAGGAACAAAGCTGGTCCACGGGGAGAAATGTAAAAAGTGTAAGGGCAAAGGTAAGCTCCCAATGCTGGATAAGCAGTTGTTGGAATTGGGAATCAAAACTGTAATATTCGACGAATGCCATCACCTTAAGTCGGAAGTTTCCAGCAGGACTGTAGCTGCTCAAGAACTCGCTAAAGCTGCAAAAAACCTCATTTCCCTCTCAGGAACACCGATTGTAAACAGGCCGATAGAGTATTATAACATTATCCAAATGACCTCTCCCAACCCGCTTCCTTCCTGGTGGTATTACACCAAAAGGTTTTGTGGAAGAAAGAGAACTCCTTTCGGATGGGATGTAAACGGAGCCACAAACAAAGAAGAACTCCATCAGCTCTTGACCCAGACCATTATGATCAGGAGATTGAAAAAAGACGTAATGAAAGACCTCCCGGAGAAAGTCAGAACAGTTGTTCCTCTGGAAGTGGATCTGAACAAATACAACAGAATTCTTCAGCAGATAACAGAAGAACTGGAAGGTCAAGAGGCCGAACACCTGACCATTATAGAGAAGGCAAAACAGTTAATTGCTGATCTAAAGATGGACATGGCCCTGGAGTGGATAGAGAACTACATTGAGAACGGTGAAAAGATCGTTGTTTTTGGGGAACATACTTACATTCTCGACCAAGTTCTTGATAAATTCAAGAAGAATTCTGTTGTTGTCTACGGGAAAACTTCTTTGAAAGACAGGCAGGCTGCTGTTGATAGATTCCAAAACGATCCGACTTGCCAGGTGTTTGTAGGGTCAAAGAGTGCTACTGAAGGGTTGACTCTTACGGCTGCCCATGCCACTGCTTTTCTTGAATTGTGGTGGGTCCCGGCGCAGCACGACCAAGCAGAAGACAGGGTACATAGGATTGGGCAGGAAGCAGACTCGGTCACTGCTTATTACCTTCTTGCTGCCGGGACTATTGAAGAAAGTATTGCAGAGATGTTGGATGAAAAAAGAAGGATTGTAACAGCAATATTGGACGGGAAGAAGGTAGAGGACTTCAATATGCTTTCTGTACTGCTTAAAAAATTAACTGAAAAGGAAAACTAAAATGAAAAAAGTAAATAATCAATGGGTTGATTCAAATAACAATTCATGGAACTGTAATATCAATACAAGAAAACAAGCGGAAGAAAAATCAAAATCATTAATTAACTGCCGGAACTGCTTGGACTGCCGGAACTGCTTGGACTGCTCGGACTGCCGGAACTGCTCGAACTGCCGGAACTGCTCGGACTGCCGGAACTGCTCGGACTGCTCGGACTGCCGGAACTGCTCGAACTGCTCGGACTGCCGGAACTGCTGGGGCTGCCAGAACTGCCGGAACTGCTCGAACTGCCGGAACTGCTCGAACTGCCAGGACTGCCGGAACTGCTCGGACTGCTGGGGCTGCTCGGACTGCCAGGACTTTAAATCAAACCCTTTTCGAATTTTCTTTCAAGATATTGGGAGTAGAAATTCAGAAGTTAAAATTTATTGGGACTGCTTTGGAGATACCCAAATAATTTGCGGGTGTTTCAATGGGACTATTTCACAGTTTGTAAAAGCTGTCTCCAATACTCACAAAGATAATGAATACGCCAGACGATATATGAATCTTATCAACCAGGTTTTTATTTTAATGGAGATATAATATGATAGTAAATGCTTTCTTTACTGCTTAAAAAATTAACCCAGAAAGAGGATTGAAATGAGAAATTATACCTGTAAAAGCACACAAATAGTTGTAAACATCAAAGAATTAGAAGAAACAATGGAACTCAATACTATGTTTTTGCAAATAAATGGGAAATGGTTTATTCCTTCGAAGGAAATAATGGAAGCAAATGGCTATGAAGATTTAACAAAAACCAAGATGCAGCAACGATCACTTAGTATATGGAAAAAATTTCTTGGAGAAAATTCAATAAAAACAAACATAGCTGAAATAAATCCAAAACCAAATCATTGGGGAAGTAATATGAGAACAAGTGCCTTCCTTTTAAGTTTAAATGACTTAATAAAATTCAGGTGTTTACCAGAAAAAAACTACAAACTCAGAGAATATCTTAAAAAATGTAAAGATATACTTAATCAAATATATCCTCCAGCGCAAGAAGAACAACCTCATTTTCAATTATTAAAACCAATACCCAAATTAACTAACCCCAAATTAACTAACCCCAAATTAACTAATGACAAAAATAAACAGAAAACAATAAACAAAAAATCGCCAAAATATGACTCAACAGATTATCTAAGATTTATCAATAAAAAAATGTTTAGCCTATTAGATAATACCGTCTATATACCAGAGGATAATAAAAAAATAATTGAAAACCTAGAGGAGATAAAAAATAATAGCAAGATAGTAATAAAGATGTTAAAAATGATAATTCATCTACAAAAAGAAGGAAATGATATTGCTAAAAATAAACAAAAACTATTGTCTTCTTTATTGTAGATGTACCTAACTTTTTAAATATGGTCTAATTATGAAAAGAACCAAAACGATTCCTGCCTTAGAAAAACGTCGAAGGACTAAGAGTCCATCTCTTCATATAGACGATGCCCCAAAACGGCCAAGGCGATCGATCTTGCCTTCAAGCAAACGATTCCTATACATCTGCTCTCGGGTAACTTCTTGCTGGTACCATGGGACCTGCCCCCACCGAGAACCTCATGAGAAATCAAATTGTGACACCGACTTCTGTTCACTGATGGGATTTAAAAACTGCAACTGTGTCAAAGCCGAAGGAGAAAAGTAATGAGTGATACTTGCGGAAGATGTGGAAAGCCAAAAGAAGAACCGGAATTATGGAGATGTAACAGCTGTGGAATAAAGCACCGTTTGAATGAAAGGAAAAGAGGAGATTGGCGCCCATGGAAAGAAACAGGCAGAGGCAGAGAACCAAGATACAAAGGTGAGGAAGACAAGTAATGAAACCATTAAAAATGTCTATAATAACATATGGCCATGGAAATGTTTTCAAGCCAGAATTAATCAGACCAATTAAAAATAGAATGTTTATCAAACCAGACGGGGGGCTATGGGCATCGCCAAAAGATAGTAATTATGGCTGGAGTGATTGGTGTAAAGAAAATGATTTTGGAGATTTAAGTAGTAAATTTGAATTAATATATGAAGGAAATACAATAATTATTTCAAAAACATCCTGTCTTAAAAAACTAATTATTCAACCAGGATGGGATAAAAGATATTATTTTTATCCAGATTTTGAAATGATGCTGCAATTAGGAGTTGATGGGATATTTTTAACAGAACAAGGTGAGGAAAACACTCGATTTTCAATTCCAGGACTGTATGGATGGGATTGTGAAAGTCTATTGGTTTTAAATCCAAAAAGTGTTCATACGCCATGATTGACATCGTCCGTCTCTACAACGATCGAGGAATTCCATACCAGACAGAAGGCCATAAGCACGTCTCTCAGGGCTGGGTTGGAATTCCTTGCCTATTCTGTTCAGGAAATCCTGGATACCACCTCGGATATTGCATTGATCAATCCTCAAAGTTTGCCGGGAGATTCATTTGTTGGCGCTGTGGTGGAAAATCCATTATCAAGGTTCTTTCCACGCTGCTGATGATCAAAGATTCAGAAGTCTACCAGCTGCTCCATCAATTTGATATTGATGGAGCAGCCAACTACATCCCACCAAGAAAAGAAAAGAGAGGCCCAGGCGTAATCTGTAAACTCCCAGATGGATCCAATGACCTCAATCAGCCCCATCGAAGATACCTGGAAAGAAGAAAATTCGATCCAGATCAGCTGATAGAAAAATGGGGAATAAAAGGAACCGGGCCTGTTGGTGATTACAAGCATCGAATCATAATCCCCATCTATTACAAAGGCATTCTGGTCAGCTATCAGGGCCGGGACATTACCGGGAAATCAGGAATGAAGTACAAGGCCTGCCCCCAGGAAAAAGAAGGGAGAGAACACAAGCACTGTCTGTATGGCCTGGACCAAGTCAAAGGAGATTCTGTTGTTGTAGTCGAGGGAGTTATGGATGTATGGCGTCTTGGCCCTGGGGCCGTAGCCACATTCGGGGTAAAGTTCAAACAGGCTCAGGTGCGACTCATACTCGCTTTCAAACGTATATTCATCCTATATGACAGTGAGGCTCAAGACCCTCAGGCTGGGGAACAGGCAAGAAAATTAGCCAACTCTCTGACTGATGGGAGAAGACAGGTGGAGATAATTGAATTGGCTGAAGGAGATCCAGGGGAAATGGATCAAAAAGACGCCGATAATCTTATGGGAGATTTACTGAGATGAAAACTGAATTAAATGAAAATACCAAAAAGCATTTACATAATCAATTAATAAAACTAGGGGATATGATGGGAGATGGCCTTCATCACGAACCAGATGGAAAATGGATCCCAAAAGAGTATAAAAAAATATTAAAAGCTCTTGGAATATATGGAATAAAAAGGGAAAACAATTCAGAAAATATAAACAAATTAATGAATGACAGAATAAAAACAATCACTTGTCAAAAATGTTCCGGACTACTTTATCAAACAAGATCTGGATCAATGATTGGAAAATGTGTAAATTGTGGGGCTCGATTCAAACTGTTAATAAGAAAGAAAAGAACTAATTAATATTAATGTAATTATATTTTAAACTATTTTATAAGGAAACGAGAATTTTTCTTTATAATATAATTGACGGACAATTTTCCCGGAAGAGCCTGAGCTGATCCCTCAGGCGGTCTTGTACCGGGGGAGGAAGGTTGATTATGCCGGCTTTGTCCACCGGGGAAATAATCAACATTATGTGCTTCCTCCCCTTCTTTTCTCATAACTTCTATTCACATATAGGAGATCAGATATGATATTCGAAGATCGTTCCGATAAATTTTTTAATATGGACAACAGATATGTTGATATCTGGTTAAGAACTCTTGGGCCTGGTCCTTTTTCACTACTCTGTTTATTCAAAAGAATGTGCAAAGGAGAAACAGAAAATGTTTTCCCTAGAATGAAAAGAGAAGATTGGGCTGAGTATATGGGGATTTCACTTCAGACCCTCAACTCATATGTTTTAATTCTTAAAAAACACAATTTAATTCAAATAAAAACACCGAAAGGAAGTGATCGACTGCAACATAAGCCGAGCAAATATATCATTCCGAGAATAAGCGAAAGTATTTTAAAAGAAAAAGATTACCCGAAACCGTTATCGAAGAACTGTAGATTTGGTGATATAGTCTACAATCCAGATGCTCCATTCTTTATAAAAACTATATCGCCCGACACTATAAATTCTATAACCTCCGGATGTGAAAATGTTAGTACCTCCGGAAGAGATCGAAAATATAGTGCCCAACTTATAAGTACAGTAGATATAAGTACAGAATATAAAAAGACAGTAAAAGACTCTCGCAAAAATTCTTTTGCGGAGAGAGTTGTTTCACTTTGGAATGTTGTTGCGGAAGATAATCAACTTTCTTCCATATCAAAACTATCTCCGTCAAGAATTAACAAAATACTCTCCCGGTCAAAATCTTCTGACCTTTCCAAATTGTCCGGCTGGCGCAATCTCTTCTCTAAAGTTACAAAATCATCCTTTCTCCTCGGCACTTCTGATTCGAACTCCACATGGAAAGTCTCTTTCGACTGGCTTATCGAAAACGACAAGAATTATCTGAAAGTTCTCGAAGAAGCCTATCCCAACAACAAAAAGAAACCAAGACTCCCGGCAGGTGGAGCAGAAATGGAAGAAGGCAAATATGATGATACGATTTATACCAAATTGGATACTGTATCCGGGAAGAAGTATAAAATGAGAGGGGAAACAATATTGGAGGAAGTAAAATGAAAATAACTGCCTGCCACCAATGTGGAACAGAACTGGAAAACGGAACGCATCAATGTTTTTCCTGTAGAAAAAAAGAATATCTTGACAAAAAGACTCCGGCCAATACTCTTCCGGCTTCTGTTCCTAAACTTCTTGTTGATTCACTTTCCAATTCTGACTTTTCTCAAATAACTTTTGACCTGGATAAAAGTTATTATTTTCAAGGGAAGACTGGAACAGGTAAAAGTTACGAAGCAGCGCTGCTTCTTTTCCATCTTCTTAAACCGTTGAACAAGTTTGCTGGTGAATGGGTAAATGTTTCAAAGTTCTTATTTGATATAAGGCAGCAGTACAATAATAAAGAAAAATATGAAGGCCCAACAGAAGGGGAGATATTGGACAGATATGCTACAGTTCAACATTTAGTTCTTGATGACCTCGGGGCCGAAAAGTCTTCTGACTGGGCAACTCAAATTCTCTATTTAATCATCAACGAAAGATATGAGAACATGAGGCCCATTATCATTACATCGAATTTAACCATCAAAGCCCTTGGGACTAAGATGGGAGATGACCGTTTAAGCAGTAGAATAAATGGGATGTGTGAAATTATATTGATGGATGGACCAGACAGGAGAAAAAGCAAATAAAAGCTGTGTATGACGTTTTAAGCGATATTTATAGATAAGACAAGTGGAAGTATAGACCTACCCATATACGGCGATTCTAAAAAGCAAAGAATTCATTACACAGCTAAAACAAGCCTATTCAACGGAAGAGATTATTCAAGAATGCTCAAGAGGGAGAAAAAAATGAAAATGATGACAAACAAGCAGGCCAAAAAAGAACTCGACAAAGTTGTGGGATTGAACAAAAAGAATTTCAATCCAGGTGTAGTGAAGAAGCCTTTGTATTACGAAGTAATTGAATATCAACAAGCAGCGGCCAGGAACAGATGGAATAGATAACATCAAATCAAAATCCAGGATATATAATGGCCGGAACATACAAAAGAAAGAAAGTTCGTGAGAATCCAGAAAGGCAGATTGTACTAGGGCTCATTGTTTCTGATGAATATTTCAAGATGGTCCAACCTCTTCTTCAATCAGAATTGATTGAAACTCCGTACATCAAAACAGTAATCAAGTGGGCAACAAAATACTGGGAGCAGTTTCAGAAAGCACCAGGGATCCACATCGAGGACATCTTCAAGAAAGAAGCCAAGGCCGGCAATATTGATGAGGATGAAGAATCACTCATTGAGGAGCTGTTACTTTCCCTCTCTGATGACTATGAAAGAGCAGCAGAGTTCAACGTCCAATACCTCCTGGACCAGACAGAATCCTATCTGGAAACCAAGAACCTGGAACTGAAGACCAAGAAAGTAAAAGTGTTGCTGGAACGAGGGGAACTCTCTTCCGCCCAGAATGAGCTGATTGATTACAAACGAATTTCTATTTCCAAATCAAAAGCAGTTGATCCTTTTACCAACAGAGAAGAGATGGCCAAAGCGTTTGACTACGCTGCTGAGCCGCTCTTCAAACTCCCAGGTGCTGCTGGAAGATTCCTCAATGACATGTTTACCAGGGATTCGTTCGTCACTCTCTTGGGGCCAGAGAAACGAGGAAAGACATGGATGCTGATCGAACTGTCCATCTGGGCCAGAAGAGCAGGCAGAAATGTAGCCTTCTTTTGCGCAGGAGATATGACCCTTCCTCAGATGTTGGTGAGATACGGAGTCAGGTTTGCTGGAAAGAGCCATCGAAAGAAGTACTGTGGCGAACTGAAAGTCCCTTGCCTGGACTGTATGAGTAATCAGCTGGATGATTGTGACGATCAAAACAGGCTGTCATATTCCGGAGTGATCAAGGACAAAGAGAAAATGACCTTCCTGGAATTTGAAGCCGCACCAGACTATCTTCCGTGTGATTACTGTAGAAGAAGCCGGAGAAAAAGAGATTTGTATGAGGGCTCGTCGTGGTATCGCACCAAAGCGCCTGTTTCGCCTTTAGAATGGACGGAAGCCGTGAAGTATGGGGAAAGATACCAACGGCGCTGGGGAAAGAAATCTCGGCTATTTATCGAGGCCTACAGCAACGGTACATTATCCGTGGCCGAGATAGAAAGGAAACTGGATATCTGGGAGATGGAAACAGGCTTTGTTCCTGATGTAATCATCTGTGACTATATGGATATTATGGTCGGAGAGAAGATGGACCAGTTCAGGCACCAGGAAAACAGCAAGTGGGCAGCTTACCGAGGGTTGACCCAGAAAAGACATTGCCTCGGCCTTTCCGCTTCTCAGTCTGACTCTGCTTCGTATTACGCACCATGGATTACGATGAAGAACTTCTCTGAGGACAAAAGGAAATTCAGTCATGTAACAGGTACCATTACCCTCAACCAACTCCCGGAAGAAAAAAAGAGAGGGATAATGAGGCTGGGCCAACTTGCCGTGAGGGAGGATGAATTCAACGAAAATCAAAGTGTTACCATACTTCAAAGCCTGGCCATGGGCAGGCCTCTTCTCACCTCTTTTTGAGTATTTTTGTTTAAATGGATTTATTTCTTGATGGTTTGAACAAAAACACTTATAATAAGACAGAAGAGAAGAACAGAGAAACTTCTCACTACTTCACTACTCAGGGATCACCCAAAACCAATTCAAAGGAGATTTACCATGGCCAAGAAACCGACCCAGACCAAACCCACCAAGAAGAAAGCTCCGGAAGTATCGTTGGAGCAGCTCATTGCTGTAGCCGAGAACTTCAACGAGTTCATGTTTGACAACCCGGAAGCAGGAATCAACCTGGAGCTGGATTACGTCGAGCTGTACAGCGAAGTTAAAGATTCTGCTGGAGAGCTTGTTGCTGAAGACATTATCTCCGCTACTACTGCCGCCACCCTGGACGCTCTCGGTATTGAGTATGAAGCCAAGGTCGACGAGGCTGAGGAAGCAGATGAGCCCGATGCTGATGACGAAGAGCCCGCAGAAGACGATGATGATCAGGACGACGATACCGACGAAGAAGACGAGCCCGAGCCTGTTGACCCGGCCGTAATCAAGGTTGCTACTACCCAGCTGGCTGCCGTAAAGAAAGGAAAGAAGATTGAGGATCTCAAGATCGTGGCCAAGGAAGCAGGCCTGAATATTCCTCCGCCTTTCCTGAAAGACATCAAAAAGATGCGCGAGTATCTGGCCAAGAAACTCCAGGCTGTTATTGATGGAACCGCAGCACCCAAGGCTACCAAGAAAGAAAAAGCCCCGAAGAAGGAGAAGAAACAGGGTGTTATGGATGCTCTCCGTACAATTACCTGTAAGGACGAAAACATCACTCAGGAAGAACTCACCAAGCAGATCGAAGCAGCCGGTTTTGTTGTTACTCAGCGGACCATTTTCTCGGTCCTCAACGACACTCAGAAGATCATTGCCGAGCTTAAGCTCAACGGACGTCTGAAGAAGTAATCCTCAAGTTTTCCAGGCCTGAACAAAATGGGGAAGTGGCCAGTCTGCTTCCCCATTTTTCTATAAATTCCAAGACCACTACAGAAAAACTATGAAAGACCTAAACGAGAACCGTCCTGTTCGAGAGAGAAGAAAAGGAAAGTTGATAGATGTTGAACCGAACTGGAAGGACATCTGGTGGGGAATGCCTGAGTTTGAGATGAAGGACGCTACTCCGAAGTACCAGATCACTATGAATTTCATGACTAAAGAAGATGTTGATGACTTTGCTAGAAAGTTGAAATTATCCATATCCTCAAAATCAAATTCAGCCTGGTGGCCTGATCAAAAAAGACTAAGACCAGGTGAATTTGAATATATTGGCAAACCTTCTGATTCCAGATATCCTATTTGCATTCCCAGTAAAGGCAGAGCTGATTGCCAAACTACCGGGAAAGTTCTTGATGGCCTTGGCGTATCTTATAAGTTTTTTGTCGAAGAAACAGAAGAGGATGAATACTGTGATCATGTTGGGGAAGACAACGTTGTTGTAATGCCATTCCACGATCTTAAAAAAGGATCTATCCCTGCCAGGAATTATATTTGGGAGTGGGCAAAAGAAAGAGAGTTTAAACGCCACTGGACTGTTGATGATAATATAGCTCATTTTCTTCGCTGTAATAATAATCGCAGACCTTTAGTAAAAGGCGGTAAATTCTTTCAGGCTATGGAAGATTTTGTTGACAGATACGAAAACATCGCTATGGCTGGGCCACATCATAAAGGATTTGCTCCAGATAGAAGTTCAAGGCTTACCCCTTTTTTGTTAAACAACAGGATTTATTCCTGTATCCTTCTCGATACCAATCTGCCTCACAGGTGGAGAGGCAGATACAACGAAGATACTGATCTGAGTTTACGATTACTTAAGGACGGGTATTGTACCCTATTATTCAGGGCACTTTTAATGGGGAAAGGTGGTACTTATTATGGAAATGGGGAAAAATCTGCTGCAATGAAAGGCGGAAATACAGACAACGTATATAACAACGATGATCATCGCCTATCGTTTGCTAAATCTCTCCAGAAGCAACATCCTGATTGCGTAGAAATGGTCTGGAAATTTGGGCGCTGGCATCATCAGGTCGACTACTCCAAATTCAAAAGAAACCAATTACAATTATGTAAAGGCGTAACTCCAATAAAAGACAATGACGACTACGGAATGGAGCTGGCATACAGCAAAAAGGATTGAACATGAAAATAGAATCGAATTGTAAATATGTTGTTTATGCTTTAACAAATACAATTAACGGGAAGCAATATATTGGATTAACTACAAACTTTGAAATGAGGATTAATAATCACAAAAATCCAAGTAATAACCCTAAAACGACAATAACCAAGGCAATTAATAAATTTAAATGGGAAAATTTTATATATGATATATTGTTAAAAACTAACAATATAAATAAAGCCGGAAGAATGGAAAAGCATTTTATTTTAACTATGGATACTTCAAATCCTAACGGATATAATATTGATTTAGGAGGAATAAGAGGACATTATCATTCAGAAGAAACTAAACAAAAAATATCTGCTTCTCAGAAAGGAACGTCTAAGCCGTGGGGCCGTGAAGTTGGGATGAGATATAGAAAACATTATACAGTAATCTCTCCGACTGGTGAAATAATTCCGGTATATGGAATTGCAGCGTTTGCAAGAGAAAATAACCTTAACCATAGGCATTTAATTGAAGTAGCTCAAGGAAAAGCTTCTCAACATAAAGGCTGGAGGTGTACTTATGTCGACTAATCTTATAACAGGTGGGGCAGGGTTTTTAGGTTCACATCTCTGTGAGCGGCTACTCAAGGATGGGCATGATGTACTCGTCGTGGATAACTATTTCACCGGCAACAAGAAGAACATCCTGCACCTGCTGGATAACCCCCATTTCGAATTGATGCGCCATGACATCACCTTTCCGCTGTATATAGAAATAGAATTCATTTGGAACCTAGCGTGTCCGGCGTCACCAATCCACTACCAGTATGATCCCATTCAGACCACCAAGACCTCTGTTCACGGAGCAATCAATATGCTCGGCCTGGCCAAAAGAACCAAAGCTAAAATCTTCCAGGCTTCCACCAGTGAGGTATATGGTGACCCTCAAATCCATCCTCAGCCAGAATCTTATTGGGGCCATGTAAACCCACTTGGAACAAGAGCCTGCTATGACGAAGGGAAGAGATGTGCTGAGGCTCTTTTCTTCGACTATCACAGGCAGCACAATCTTAAAATCAAGGTGGCTCGGATATTCAATACCTACGGCCCTCGGATGCACCCAAATGATGGTCGTGTTGTCTCTAATTTTATCGTGCAAGCCTTGATGGGTAGTCCGATATCGGTTTACGGCAAAGGCAGCCAGACACGATCGTTTTGCTACGTTGATGACTTAATCGATGGATTCATCTTGCTGATGAATTCCCCAGACAGTTTTACTGGGCCAGTCAACCTCGGCAATCCCAATGAGTTCACCATCCTGGAACTGGCAGAAAAGGTCATTGAGATTACAGGGTCGAAGTCGGAGATTGTATTTGAGGAACTTCCGGCCGACGACCCTCAACAGAGGCAGCCGGATATTACTTTGGCCAAAAAGGAACTCGGCTGGGAACCTACGATTCAGCTGGAAAAAGGACTTATAAAAACCATTAACTATTTCGACGAACTTCTGAGTGGGAGAAAACCAAATGAAAATCAAAATCGAAGATCTGAAGCAAATCCTTTTCTTGCTGAAACCGGGACTTTCTGGGAATAGAGAGACGACCGAGCAGAGCAACTTCTTCGTCTTCAAAGACAAGTTTGCCTACACTTACAACGACGAAGTCTCTGTCAAAGTTCCATTTCCAATTGACCTTACTGGTGCTGTGTCAGCCAAAGAGTTTCTGGCCCTGGTCAACAAACTGAAAGGAGAAGAGGCTGACATCGAACTGACCGAAACAGAAATCTTGATCAAGTCTGGGAGGTCCAAGGCCGGCATCAGGCTGGACTCCGAAATCAGGATGCCTTTGGATGAAATAACATATCCTACGAGAAGAGAGTGGAAAGCACTACCAAGCGACTTTGCCCAAGCTGTACAGTCTACTCTCTTCTCGGTATCACGCGACGCATCACAACCGATCCTCACCGTTGTGCACGGGCTTGGGAATATCCTGGAGAGCTGTGACTCTGACCGAGCAACCAAATGGGAACTTGATGCTGAACTTCCGTTTGAAATTCTCCTTTCTCACTACTCCGGCAAATCCCTTCTTCAGTACAAAGACGTCAAAAGGATTTTTTCTGTCACCAACTGGATCCACTTTGACCTCGGAGGTAGAGGGATTCTGAGCTGCAGGACGTTCGAAGGAAAGTATCCTGCTCTCGACCACCTATTTGACAACGACGGAAAGGAGTTGGAGTTCCCGAACATTTCCAAGGAGATTTTGGAAAGGGCTGGTATCTTCTCTGATGACATTGACAGTGGTGATGTTCTGGTAGACATCTCCGTCAATGAGAAAGGCATTTTCAAAGTCAAGTCCGAAGGGGACACCGGCTGGTACGAAGAGACTATTCGGATCAAAGGCCACGATGGGAGTGCTTTCGAGTTCAGCATCAATCCTCAGTATCTGATCCAAATTCTTTCATCTTCTCACAAAGCCTCTCTGTCGGAAAACAAGATCAACTTTCTGGCCGACAAATTCAGCCATGTGGTTGCTCTGATATGAGCTTCGTCCATTTGCACCTCCACAATGAATACTCCGTTCTTGATGGGGTCGGAACCTCCAAACAATATGTTGCCCTGGCCAAAGGACTCGGTCATACCCATATCTCAATCAGCAATCATGGGAATATCGACGGGGCGATAGAGCACCAAAAGCAATGTATTGAGGCTGGCATCAAGCCGATCATTGGCGCTGAGATGTATATGGTCCCGGACATTACCATCAAGAACAAAGGAGAAAAGCGATACCACATCACTCTGCTCGTTGAGAATCAAACAGGCTGGAGAAATCTCCTTCAACTTCTGACTATTGCCAATATAGAAGGCTTTTACCACAGGCCTAGGATCGACCATAAAACCCTGATGAACCACATTGAAGGGCTGGTAATTCTTTCTGCCTGCTCTTCCTCTTATCTGCTTCTCGATGTAGAAAGCCGGATGATTCTCGACTACATCAAAGCTGTTGGGAAAGATCGAGTTTTTTTGGAAGTGATGCCCCACAACATTCCAGATCAGATAAAAGTCAACAAACTGGCAATGAAACTCTCTAAAGAAATTGGTGTTCAAGTTGTCGCTACCAATGACGCCCACTATCCTACCAACGAAGCGACAAAGCATCAAGAAGTGCTCTTGGCCATCCAGTCCAAAAAGAAGTGGACGGATAAAGATAGGTGGAAGTTCAACTGTGATGGCCTGTATCTCCGCTCTGAAGAAGAAATGTTCGATGCTTTCAAGAAGCAGAAGTGCTTGACCGACAACGAAATCAAACGGGCACTTCGTAGAACAATGACAGTAGCAAAGATATGTGAGAACTTCACCATCGAAAAGCAAGAGGTCTATCTACCAAGCATTAAGAAATTCCCGTCAGAAGAGGCTGAACTTCTGTTCCTGGAAAACCATATATACAGAGGGTTAAAGCAGCGCCTGGAAGGATTGACTTTTGAAGAACTAAAACCATACAAAGAGAGGATTGAAGTCGAACTGAAGTTAATTATTTCCAAGAAATTTGTTCGGTACTTTCTTATTGTCTGGGATCTGATCAAGTGGTGTCATAAAAATAACATCCTTACCGGCCCTGGTCGAGGAAGTGTAGGCGGTAGTTTAGTTGCATATCTTCTCTACATTACTGACTGTGACCCTCTTGTTTATGGCACGGAGTTCTTCAGATTCGTTTCAGAGGAAAGGGCAGACCTCCCAGATATTGATATGGACTTTGAGGATATCCGGAGAACAGATGTTCGCAAATATCTCTCTGATAAATATGGTGAATATAACGTATCCGGCCTCTCCAACTTTCTAACCATGAAAGGCAAAGGGGTCCTAAGAGATGTCAGCAGAGTGTTTGACATTCCTCTTGTTGAAGTAAACTTCGCTGCTAAAGCCATGATCGAAGCAGAAGAAGGGAAAGAGGTTGAGGAGTCTTTCAAGAAAGTCGGAGAATGTCATAGGTTCGAGGCCAAGCATCCTGAAGTGGTAGAGATATGCAAATCAATTGAGGGCCAAATACGAGGCTATGGGCAGCACGCTGCAGGTGTTTGTATCTCTGAGAACGATCTGAGAAAAGGATATAATTGTAATCTCGTTACCAGATCGAATACTATCGTAGCCAACTGGGATATGAGAAATGCAGAATACTGTGGACTGATGAAGCTGGACATTCTCGGCCTCTCTGCTCTTACTATCCTGAACGAGTGCCGGAGATTGGTGAAGCAGAACCATGGAATTGATCTGGATTACAAAAAGATAACTTTTGACGATCCCAAAGTATTCAAAGAGATATCCGCTGGGAATACTGTTGGGGCATTTCAAATAAGCACTCCAGGCCTGACAGGGTACTGTAAAGAACTTGGTGTCGAAAACTTTCAAATGATTTATGCTGTAACTGCCCTTTGGCGTCCTGGCCCACTTCAATCAGGAATGACTGAACTCTACTCCAAGAGGAAGAGAAAGAAAGTCAAAATTGAAAAAATCCATCCTATCTTCGACAAAATAACAGAAGAGACTTTCGGGGTAATCGTTTACCAAGAACAGGTAATGAAAGCAATCAATCAGCTTGCTGGAATCTCGATGGCCACTTGTAATAAGATTCGAAAGATTATCGGGAAGAGTATGGGCAACGCTGCTTTTAATAAGTATAAAGATGACTTTCTTCAAGGCTGTAAGAATCAAGGAACTGTTACCGAAAAGAAAGCAATTCAAATTTGGGACATGATGTCAAAGTCCGGGTCCTATAGCTTCAACCTATCTCACTCTGTAGAATACTCAATGATAACCTATTGGGACATGTTTAGCAAAACGTACCATCCTAACGAGTTTCTTACCGCTTGCTTGACCATGGGGGATAAGGACAAAAACGTTGAGTATATTGGTGAGGCAAAGAGACTCGGCCTAAATATCAACCTCCCCAAAATAGGCGTGTCTGATGCTGTAAAGTGGAACTGTGACAAGAATGGGAATTTGTATGCCCCGTTCATCTCCATCAATGGGGTTGGGGTAACTGTTGCTGAGAAGATAGCAGCATCCAAACCAGATAACAAAAAGAGGAAAGGTTTTTTCACCATTACTCAAAGCGAGAAGATTCCGGGAGTCAACAAAAACATTATCAAAATTCTTACGGATACGAAAGCTTTTGATCCTGATTATGTAACCACCAAGCAAGACCTGAGGACGTTTAAACAGTTTTTCATATTTTAATTTCTTAATGAAATAGCTTAAATTCTTTATAATAAATAAACCAATATATAAAAGGAACCATATGCCACTACACGTAGACCTCAGGCCCACTTGCTTTGAAGACTTTATTGGCAACCGCTCTACTGTCCAGAGTCTTCAGTCTGTTCTCAAAAAGAAAGATCGGCCTCATACCTATATGTTCACTGGTCCATCAGGATGTGGGAAAACTACACTGGCCAGGATTACAGCAGAGTCCTGTGGCTGTTCTGGATTCGATCTAAAAGAAATTAACTGCTCAAATCAGCGGACTATCGAAGACGCCAGGGACATTATCCGTAAATGCAATCTCCAGTCTCTGAAAGGAAAGGAGTTCAATCGAGGGTGGATTCTGGACGAGTTCCATCTCTTCGGAGAAGGCGGGGACAGCCCCAAGAACAAGCCACAGAACGCTCTGCTCAAAGTGCTGGAAGAACCGCCGAAGCACGTGTACTTCTTCATCTGCTCTACTGATCCCCAGAACATCCTGAAGACCATCCGATCCAGGTGTACTTCATATGAAGTTAGTCCATTGACCAGCAGCCAAATGAATTCATTGCTTTCTAAAACGGCCAAGGCAGCTGGGGTGGATAGTATCCCAGGAGAAGTATTGGACCAAATCGGAAAAGACAGTAGGCAGCATCCTCGGGAAGCCTTGACTATTTTGGAAAAGATTATTGAGTTGCCACCAAACCAAATGCTGAGGGCTGCCAAGCAATCTGCTCAAATAGAGTCTCAGGCCATCGACTTGGCCAGGATGTTGTTGAAGAAAGGAGTTGACTGGAGAGCAATAGCCAAGATACTTTCTGGTCTCCCGGACAAAGACTATGAAGGAGTTCGGCGGATGGTCAGGTCTTATTGCTCGGCTATTCTTCTGAAAGAAGACAATCCCCAGGCCTTTTTGATTATGAACTGTTTTTCAAAGCCGTTTTACAACGATGGAAAAGCTGAGTTGATTGAAGCTTGTTATGAATCAGTGATGGAATAGATTATGAAGCCTTTTGACGAAAAAGAGAATGAAAAAGCAAAAAGATTCCTTTTGAAATCAATAAAAGATGTTGCTATTTTTATAGGTAGTCGGGCTTGGGGTGTTGAAAGAGAAGATTCTGACTATGACTATCTGATTTCTTATGATAAGTTAAAAAAGATATTTGAAACACTTGAAAGAACCTGGCCAGCATATTGGGAATGTAAGCAAATATTTGAGCAGAGCTGGGGAGATTCTTGCGATCAAGAAAGACAACAAGAATTTTACTCAATTATTATTACGATAAATCAAAGGAGATATAACATTATAGCTCCGATGGATATGATAAACTATCGAGCTTGGAAGTCTGCAGCAATGCATTTTGAGAGTTTTATCGGCTACGAAGTAATCAAAGAGAAAAGGCATCGAGTAGAATTGTTTGAATGCCTGAAGAAAATCCATAGAGATATTTCGTTTTTGAAACAAAGGAAGAAAAAAGAAAAAGCCAGGTTAAACAAACCAGATAATGATGTTCCATTCTAAAGGAGAACCCCGTGAACAAAGACGAGTATACAAATGACATTGAGATAGACCCAGACGAACTGGATATTGAGTGCCTCAGGCAGCCGTCTCTATTTGGAAAGTACAGCAGAGCAGAAGCAAAAGCCAAAAGGAACTATGCCATTGCCTACGAGAATGTAAAAGTTACCCGCTCTGAGCTGATCAAGTTGGCTGGTGGGAACAAAGAGTTGAGCAACGCCCAGAAGGTCGAGGCTTTTTACCGGACTCATCCCAAGCACATTGAGGCCAAAGAACAGTTCATCGAAGCAGAATATGAAATGAACATTGCCACTGCTGCTGTCTTTGCTTTCAACCAGAGGAAGTCAATGTTGGAAAATTTGGTCAGACTGGGATTGGCCGACTACTTTGCCAGGCCTTCTGAGCCAAGAAATGTAAAGGAGGAACTCGACAAGAAACGAAGCAGAACAGAGACTCAGGTGAGGACCAGGGCGGCAGATAAACTGAAGAGAAACAAATAATGAGCTTGGTTCAGTGGCAGAAAGGCAAATGCTGATATATGGCACAGAGATACGGGGATGTTTTTCAGCCTTGGTAACAAGGAAATCGAAGGAGAAATAGATTGTGGACAAGGCCACATTAATCTTTCTGATCCCGTGCGAATGTTTCAACTTCCGGTATGAATAATTGCTTGATTGCTTTATTCGATGGTTGAAAACAGAAATCTCATTGCAAGGTTCAATTCCTTGCCTGAACCAATTTAATTTAACCCATCAACAATCAATAAAAGGAACCAACTATGGCCAGAAGAGAAGAAAGAACAAAGAAGCGTGGTGCTGCTCGGGAGTCTATCCGGGACAAAGCCAGGAAAGCAGCAGAGCAGAAAGAGAGGGGTGGCGGGGGGCTTGATACTCTCCAGAATCTACCTCCTGACATCGAGTTCTTCAAGCCCAAAAAGGGCCGAGGAGAAAAAGGAAAGAACAACTTTTCCATCGTGCCTTATGTCGTAAGTATTCCCAACCATCCTTTTCAGGAAGTAAGTGAACTGTGGCATGAATGCACTTACTGGCAGCACAAAGTCGGAGTAGGAGACGACAGCAAGCGTTTCATTTGCCTGAAGAAGACTGTTCAATCGTCGCACAAGCGATGTCCGATCTGTGAGTATAGGGAAGACTTGATCAAGAAAGGAAACGACCCTGAGCTCGCAGACAGCCTGAAGCCGAAGCAGCGTCAAATCTTCAATGTGCTCGACCACGAAGATGAGGATAAAGGCATCCAGTTGTTTGAAATCTCCCCTTACCAGTTTGGCCTCATGCTGGATGATGAAGATCGGGCCCAGGCAGATGACTTCGATGGAAAGTTCTACGGAGACTGCACTGATGGCCTGGCCATTAAGGCTCGTTTCTCTGAAGGTTCTTTCGGTGGTCACAAGTTCCCGGAGATAGCCAGGATCGACTTCGAAGAACGGGATGACCTTTCTGCTGACGTCCTGGAAGGTGCAGTGGATCTGGACGCTGCTTTGAGGATCTTAACCCCGGAAGAAATGGAAAAGAAGTTCTTCGAGCTGGACGGGGGTGAAGAAGACGAACCTGACGAAGAGCCTGAAGAACGATCGAAAAAGTCAGGGCGTTCCGAAAAGGCTGAAAAGAAGTTGGCACCAAAAGAACAGCGGCGAACCAAAAAAGAAGAACCAGAAGACGACCCTGATGATGAGGAAGATGAAGCCCCTACGCCTCCACCAAAGAGAAAAATGAAACCAGCTCCTGAGCCGGAACCTGAAGAAGACGATGATGACAATGACAATGAGTGCCCCGGAGGGATGGAATTCGGGAAAGATTGTGATACCGACGATGCTTGTGATGACTGCGATAAATGGGATGATTGCAAAGACGCTCAGGATGCCCTGAAAGCAGCAGGAAGGAAGAAAGAAAAATAGGTTCTGCTGAAGACTTTCCTTTTTAAATAAATCCAGGGGGCCTGAGAAACCCCCTGGACTACGAGGTCAGAATGGAAAAAGAAAAGAAGTACTGGACGCTGACCAGAGCAATTGAGGAAGCCAACAAGATTGGGGTGGAAGTCAGCAAACCTACTCTGATTAAATGGATTTTAACTCACCACTTCGGCCATCAACTCGGCGGTCCTGGTGGAAAGTGGTATGTACAACCTGAAAACTTCAAGAGGTTCATTAATGGAAAGATCCAAAAGGCCAACGACTACGCCAGTTGAAAAAGAACCTCTGGTCAATCAGATGAAGAGAAGGATCAGAAGCAAAGAAGAAACAGCCCCATCCAAATACAACGGATTTCTTTCTACTGGATCCACTATGCTCAACCTGGCTATGTCTGACCATGTAAAAAAAGGTTGGCCGTTGGGAAGAATATCGACGATGCCTGGCCAGTCAGCAGCAGGGAAAACGATTGTGATCCTCAGTTCATTTACAGAAGCCTGCCTGGACGAAAAGTTCAACGACTACGAACTGTATTATGACGATGTAGAGAGAAGGAATGACTTCGATATCAAAAAGCTGTTTCCTCCTTTGCTCAATCGCTTGAAAACTCCGTCAGGTATTCTCTATCGGGACTTGGAAGAAACTGACGAGGACACGGGAATTTCCGATACTATTCAGCACCTCCGTAATAGGATGCTTCTCTTGAGAAAGAAAGGAGAAAAGTTTGTTTACGTCGCCGACTCACTGGACTCATTTACGACTGACGAGGAACTGGAGAAAGAAATGCGAAGAGCGATTGCATCTGCTAAGTCGGACGAAGCGGCAGCCAAGATCGCAGGGAGCTTCAACGCAGAAAAAGCAAAGATACTCGGCCAGATTCTCAGGATGATCAACAAGGTTGTTGCTGATACCAATTCTATTTTCATCCTTACTCAGCAACTCAGACAAAAAATGAACCCAATGCCTGGCCAATCTCCGTTTGTAACATCAGGTGGAGAGGCGCCATATTTCTATTCTCACGTTCGTCCATATCTCTCTAAAGTAGCATCGTTGAAGAAGTTGGAAAGAAAGGTCGGTGTAACTTCCAAGATTAGGATGGACAAGAACTCCATCACTGGGAAATTGAGGGATGTAGAATTCAACATCTATTATGATATGGGTATTGACGACACCGGGAGTATGGTTGACTTTCTCCTGAAGGAAAAGCACTGGAAGTCGGGTTCTTGGGTCGAAGCCCCTGAACTGGATCTCAGAGAGAATGGCAAAGACAAACTGGTCAGGAAGATCGAAGAATTGAACCTTGAACCGAAACTGAGGAGAGTGGTCCAGAAGGTTTGGAATCAGATAGAAGACACCCTGCTGCTGAACAGAAAATCTCGGTATACGGAGTAAAAATGAAAAGAGCAACAGCACCGAAAATCGCTTTGCCAAACCTTCCCAACAAAATCTGGGTTGGGGTTGACAACGGAGTATCAGGAACAATAGGCTGGAGTGGATATCATAACAACATCCATATTTACGGTCAGATCAAAACCCCAACTTTCTCTGAGCTGAAATATACTAAAGCCAAAGCAAATGTTACCAGAATAAATGTAAAGTTATTGAAAGACTTCTTGGAACCTCTTCAACAAAAAGGCCAATTGTCCATTCTTCTTGAAAGACCAATGGTCAACCCTGGAAGGTTTCAGGCCTCTATTTCCGCTATGAGAGCACTGGAGGCGACATTGAATGTATTAGAATTCCTGGAAATCTCTCACCAGTACATTGATTCAAAGCAGTGGCAGAAGATAATGCTTCCTTCAGGATTGAAAGGGGCAGATCAGTTGAAGAAGGCAAGTCTGTCTATTGGAAAGAGGCTTTTTCCATCGGTAGATTGTAAGCCTGATGCTGATGGTATTCTGATTGCTGAGTGGGCCAGGCGGACAAATATATAACAAATTCCTTAATGATTGAACAGAAAACCATTATAATAAAACAAAAGTAATTGAAGATCAACCAATAACTGGAAATTAAATGTTTGATTTCTATTATATAGATATTGAGTTTGATGAGTTTGATTGGGAAGACTTGCGGGATGACTCAGCATCTTTGCCGCAACCATCACTCATCAATAAACCGATTCCTGCCCTTGGGCTGGATAACATAGTGTCATCGCCGGCGCAACAGGATTATGGTTAACGCAGATTCTCAAAGCGCCTGGCCATACTGAGAATGGCTATAACTTCCGGCGCAACGACAGAAATAGGAAGGATTAAAAATATTAATCTCCCAAAAATAAAAAATGCCCAAAGACCCCATACCTGCAAATGATGGGGCTTTTGTGGTAAAAAGATAACAAAGTTTATAAGGAGATCAAAATTGAAAGACGATGATTACACCTCTCTTGATGGAATGGTATGGTGGGCAAAATGCCTTTGGTTTGTATATCTCGTTTTGATAATAACCATTATGTGTTCTGGAATAATTTATTTGAAACGACTTATCTGGGGATAAAATGAATGTAAATACCAATCACTTAGTAAATGTTGAATATGACGCTCCAGCACCAGAGGGGTATGATTTATTACCAGAAAGACTGAATCGTGCTGCTCGGAGGAAATTGGGAAAAGATAATAGTGCTTATGTCAGCAAAACTTCTGGTGAAAAGTTGTCTCGATGGACAGCTAAACAAAGAAAAATCAAAAATGGAATAAATAAGAAATCATGAAAGTCTGTTCTGATAAATGCCCATTAGATGATTGTTGTGAAGGAGCTTGTTTCCATCCAGAGATGAGGATTGATGCTCCTGGCGAAATTGGAATGAACTCCCCTGAACCACCACCAATTAAAAACAATCACCCGGCTGTCTGGGATCTCGTTCAAAAGGATATGAAGGAGCGGGACGAGATTGGTAAACAGAAATACAATACCCGGCTGCAACCTTTTAATGGCCGTGACCCGATGATAGATTTGTATCAAGAAATTTTGGATGCAGCGGTATATATCCGTCAGGTCATTTACGAACGAGACGGTAAATGACAAGCCTGCTGGAAGGCCTGTTATGGCTTACTCTTAATGTTTACCACGAAGCCAGGGGTGAAGACCAACTCAGTCAAATCGCTGTAGCTCACGTAACATTAAATCGCGCCTATAACGCCAACCAGCCTGTCAAGCAAGTAATCCTCAAAGACCAACAATTTTCATGGACTTGGCAGAAGTCGGATTACTGGCCCCATGATCTTCAGGCATTTATAGTCTGTCTTAAAAGTGTTTCTATTGCTACTAAAGGATATGATTTTACTGGTGGGGCTACTTTCTATCACGAGAAGAGTATCAAGCCATATTGGACAAAAGACATGCACCAGATTGGACAGTTTGGTGCTCATAAATTCTATGTATCGAGGTGAGTATGAAAATCATCAAACCAAGCGTTGAGTTTTTCGGAGCAGTGCCGACAGAGTATAATGCCGCTCTCAAGTTTATTGAGATGGCTGGCAGAACTTGCTACAAGTCAGAAGACAAGATCACTGAGGACAGTGCTGAAGGCTTCGTCCGGAAGCTGATCAATGCTGGACATCTGGCAATGGTTGAGCACTCGAATTTTGTAGTGCGGACTCGTAGGATGGATTCGTCTGCAGTCCTTTTGCAGCAAAAAGCCGGTAAGTACCTAAATGTTTTTGATAATGCCGACTACACCTATATAGGCGGAAGTCTTACTGCTTGGTGTCAAAGGCTGTTGGTTAAAGCCTCCTATGAGGGAATCTTTAACCAGTTTTTTCACATATATGGAGAGTTGTTTGGGCTGAATGATATATCCTTCTCTCATAGTTTCGGAATAAAACATTTTCCATTTGATTGGGAAGTCTTCCCCCATGACGAAATCCCCAAGGAACTCCACCGGTTTGCTGCCAAGTTTATCTGTGATCGTGGAGTCAGTCATGAACTGGTGCGGCACAGGCCATGCTCTTTTGCTCAGGAATCAACCAGATATGTGAATTACGGCGGCAAGGATATAGAGTTTATTGAGCCGGATGGGTACTCGGGTTGGCCAAAGCACGTCAAATTCTACTTTGAAGACTCCTGTGCCCTTTCCGAGATTTCATACAATTGGATGATCAACAACTGGTCCAAACCCCAACAAGCTCGCGCCGTTCTGCCCAACGCCTTGAAGACCGAGATCGTGGTGACGGCCGACGCCGCCGAGTGGGCGCACATCAGGAAACTGCGGACAGCGAAGTCGGCTCATCCTGACATGCAGCGGATAATGAATATGATGCCTTGGGAGGAGTTTTTGGTATGATTGATCTGAAACAAAAAGAACTGAAGGAATGGCAGTAACGAAATTTTCCCCGTTCCCGATATGAAGCAATGACCAAGGACCAACTCATTGATATGATTCTTGCCATGCAGTTTACCCTTGGAATGGCCGAAGAGGTTGGTGAAGTAGCGCATCATATCCTGAAAGGAATCCAGGCAATCAGGGGCGGGGTTAATGGCTTCAATATCAATCAGATTGCCGATGGGGTTGTTGATTCTGGAATATTTGGCCAGCAGCTTCTTTCTCATTTTGGAGTTGATTCAGAAAAAGAAGCCTCCAAAGTTATTGATGAAGTATTAAAACGGGATTGGATTGAAAACCCTGCTGGCGACAAAAAAGAATTACAGCATCAACCTGTTTAACCAATTCCGCTTTTTCAGATATAATAGATCATGATAACCAAACTCGAGATCCACAACTACGAAAGCCATAAGCGAACAATCCTGACCTTTCCTTCTCCAGGCTTGACTGTATTCATCGGAGAGTCAGACAGAGGGAAGTCAGGATGCTTTAGGGCCTTCAACTTTGCCAGAACCAACCAGCCTCTTGGGAAAGGTATGCTTCCACTCTACTGGGATGGAGAAACTTCTGTAAAAGTCCATTTTGATACTGGGGAAACAATAATCAGGACCAAAGGCCAAAATGCCAATCAGTACGCTCTTCAGATACCCGGCCAAAAAGATAAGTCATTCAACGCTGGTACAAAAGTTCCAGAAGAAATCTCTGCAGTGTTCAGAATGGAGGAAGTGAACTACCAGTCTCAAATAGATCGAGCCTTTCTGATGTTTGACAACTCCGGCCAGAGAGGAAGAGTGCTTAACAAGATCGTTGGGCTTGATTCTATTGACACCACACTTTCCGCAGCCAAAAGAGATGTTGGATATTTGAAACAGGAGATGGGCAACCAGGAAAACATTACTATCTCCTTGAAAGAAAAACTGGAAAAGTATGAAGTGCTGCCGGAGATAAATGAGTTACTGACCCAATCTGAGCAGTTGAGTGGAATGTTGGTTCAAATCTCTTCTGTTATCTCAGGAGTCACCAAAATCGGTTCTTCCTTTCAAAAAAAGAAGAAAGACCTTGAGGTATATAGAGACTTGGATTCAATCCAAACGACGATTCTACAAGTCAAAGAATCTAATGCTTCACTAGAAAAGACCTGTTCCGAGATCGAGATAGTCACGGGAATTAGAAACAAGCTGATTGAGAAGAACAAAAAGGCTGGAAGAGAAAAGTTGCTGGACAAAGTAGCAGAGCAACATCAGTTAATAGTTGAGAAGCAAAAGGAGTTTGAAAAAATCTCTTCATTGTGCTTCAACCTGAATGCCATCAAATCTCAGATTTATTTTAAGAAAGAAAAATATCAGAAGTTGGATAAACAGATTGAAATTGAAAAAACCAGAATTCCAAAGAGCTGTCCCATGTGTGGTGGGGAGGTGAAGATATGAAAAGAAAATCTCAATCCGTCACCAGTGCTATAATTACAGCAGATATTGAGCTGAGGATTCATCCGCCTATTGCCAGAATAGACAACTATTGGGAGGCTCTGAAAAGAAAAATCAAGTGGCTGTCCGAACTTCAGCAAAAATACAATTGCCCAATATTCGATGGTGGTGATTTATTTGATAAGAGGTACAAACAAAGCCCGTCTCACTTCTTGATCCAGTGGGCCATTAGGAATCTTCCCAAACTCTTCTTTACTGTTCCAGGCAACCACGATCTTCCCGGTAAATCAATTGAGAATTATTCCAATTCAGCAATGGCTGCTTTAGAGGCCGCTGGAACTGTATATGCGATTACTGGATGTTGGGATTCAATTTATGATAATATTTACATTCACCGAATTCCATACGGCCAGCCACTGAAAGAACCAAAAGAAATGCCAGAAGCAGACTACAAAGTACTGCTCTTCCATGGGATGGTCTATGACAACACCCCTCCGTTTCCAGGGTGTGAAGGCTGGGAGAAGAAAGAAGTGCTGAAGAAGTTTCCGAACTTCGACCTGATAGTAACCGGAGACAACCACCAAACGTTTGCAGGGAAGAGAGGAAAGACACTACTGGTAAATGCCGGCAGTATGATGAGGAACGACGCCGACCAGATAGACCACAAGCCCTGTGTATTCCTCTGGTATCCCGAAGAGAATAGAGTCGAACCGAGATATTATCCCATTGAGCAGAATGTATTGTCCAGAGAACACATTGACAAACAGGTAGATAAGGAAAACAGAATATCTGCATTTGTAGAAAAGTTGGGCCAGCAAGTAGTTGATGGAATTAACTTTGAGAAAAATCTTGAGCAATGGCTCTTAAAGAATAACGTGAATCAGCGTATAATAAATAAGGTGTGGCAATACTACGACGGGAAATCTACTCAACCTGAATGAGATAAATATGAAAATTCTTAAATCGACCGGAATGAATTACGTTGAGCTGGATCTTCAGAAAACAGCAGAGTCAGAAAAGGCTATTCTTGTTTCTGACGGCTTACAGTCTTGCTGGATACCAAAGTCACAATTAGAAGACGATCCAGAATTACTCGAAAACGGATTGTTCAGAATCATCATTCCTCAATGGCTAGCAGAAGACAAGGAGCTCGTATGAAAAGAACAAAAAGAGAAGATAAAGAAGAAAAAATGTGTAAATGTGGGAGAAATCCGGCAGAAGAACCACATACTTGTCCATATTCTGAAGAAATTGGCGGTAATTCAGAAACCCTTTGTACCTGTTGTGAAGATTGTCGTCATGAATGTGCAATGGATATATAAAAAGGAACTCGTATGAAAACCTCTTACCAACCCCAAGTCCAACGAATTACCAAGCGCCTGGAAGAACTCCAGCTTGAACAGTCTTCTCTTAAAGGGGAAATCAGGCAACTTGAACAGCAGCTCGTTTCTTATGGAACTACACCGGAAGACGTAAATGAGTTCCTGGCCAAGAAAGAAAAAGAAAAAGAAAAATTGGAAGAGACGCTGGAAGAACTCATTGAACAAGTAGAGGAGAAACTCAATGAGTTCGAAAGTTGAGGAACTCCGGGCCAAATACAACGAGTTGGTTGGGGCAAAAAACTCACTTGAAAAGCAACTGGACGAGGCCAAGGCTTCTTTCCGAGCTTTCAGAAGAGAGTACAGAGATGCTGAAAAAGCCCATTCTCTTATTCAGCTGTGTGCCCAACAGACTCAGAATGAACTGAAGTATCAGCTCTCTGAACTTCCTCAACTGGCCCTGTCTTCTGTCTTCGAAGATCCGTATGAATTTGATGTTGATTTCCAGATCAGAAGGAACTCAACTGAAGTAGACTTCTGGTTCGTTAGGGATGGTGAGAGGCTCGACCCTAAAGAGTCGACTGGCCTGGGCCCAGTAGATATTACTGGGATGGCTTTACGACCAGCCTTGTGGTCAATGCAGATCCCTAAAATGAGAGCAAGCATCTGGCTAGATGAACCGTTTAAACATTTGAAAGGAGCCGGAGCGAATAGGGCAGCCCTGGCCATTCTCTCTGAGATATGTAAGCCAAAGCCTGAACAGAATTGGCCAGGGCTGCAAATCATAATGATTGCTGATGAGCGGGCCAGTAGAGATGAGTTGTTGGAAGTCTCTGACTGTGTATATGAATTCTATATGGTTGGCCGGAAGACCAGAACGAGAAAGTTGAAATGAAATGTTAGACATCAATGGAATTATAGAATTCGGAAACAAGATTTCAAAAAAGAAGGACTCTATGAGTTCTGACAGCTGGAGGTTCTTTGTCATCAAATACTTTCAAGGAAACTTCGACTCACTGAACAAATTTATATTCCTGTCAAAACATTCAGCTATAACCAAAAAAGAATTTGATAAAAATCCTCAATTGTCCCTCAACAGTCTTCATAAAAGAGTCCAAACCATGTCAAAAAGAAAAGACTTCGAAATTGAATATCAGAAAGAAATAGACAGATGCAAAAAGAAGATGGCCATCTATTCCGCGAATGGATCCATGGCAAATAACGTTGTTGCTCTTATAAAAGACAGGGTTGAAAAAGCAGAAATAGCCAGGCAATCAAAAGACACTTCCGGAATGGTGGCTATCTACAACGAATTGAAAGTGTTGAGAACATGAAGCACCTGGCTTTTGATGTAAGTTACTTCTGCCACAGAGGCTTCCACTCAACAGGTAATCTGAAATACAATGGAATAGGAACTGGTGCTATCCAATCGTTTTTAACTGCTATCTATTTTCACTGCAAGAAGTTCAAAATCTATTCTCCGCTGTTTGCTTTTGACTCTAGAAAGAACTACAGAAAAGCAATTTTCCCAGGATATAAAAACAGACCACCAGCAAATTATCAAGAAGAGTTAAACCGCCTGGAGATATTCAAACAGATTGCTATAATCAGAAAGGTTATACTACCAGCAATAGGATTCAAAAATGCCTTTCTCCAGACTGGAATTGAAGCAGATGACATTATGGCCAAATTGGTACGAGACAACCCTCATCAGATAATTGTTCTTACTGGTGATGAGGATCTTCTCCAATTGGTTGATGAATGTTCTTGGTATTCTCCAAAGACTGAAACATTAATTAACGAAAAGACATTCAGAGAGAAATATGGAATTACTCCAAAAGAATGGAAGATCGTTAAGGCATTAGCCGGGTGCTCTTCTGATAAAATTCCCGGTATAAGTGGGGTTGGAGAAAAGACTGTTCTGAAGTATTTGACCGGAAGTCTTGGAGAGAATACTGTTAAAATGATGGATATCAAGAATCAACAACAGGAAATAAAAAAAAATAACAGCATTCTTGTTGATCTTCCATTTCCAAAAACTAAGTCTTTTAAGATTCAAAAGAATGAATTCAGTCGAGAAGGATTCAAAGAGGTATGTAGTAAATTTGGATTAAAGAAACTTGCTGAAAACACTGATCACTGGAAAAAAATGTTTTAACAAAAGGGGATATTATGAAATGGTTGGTATTATTTACCCGCATTTTATTAGCTGCTTGGTTAATTTATGGTTCTTACAATGAAGCAGGAATATTTACTGCTGTTTCATTAGGATTAATCTTTTTAGGTTTTGAAGTATTCGGATTTATTTTTAGGAATATTAACAAAGTCATTGACGGAGTATTAACATGCCTGGAAAACAAAACCTGAATAACATTCTCGACAAAATCCGGGAAGAGTTAAATGACCTAGAAGAGGCCAAAAGCCTTTTATCAGATATTTATGAGCAGCTAAAGAAAGATAGTCAAATTGGCCCGTACACCTGGACTCGACTTATTTCATTTATGGAGAAGAAATGAATATAAAAGAAATAAAAACCTTTAAAAAAGAGATTGAACAAAAGATTTTTTGTTTGATTAACGATTTTAGTGAAAAAACAGAATGTATAGTTTCCGAAATATCATTTAGTGTTGAAGTTCGCAATGATATTATATGTCTTTCGGGAGTTTCTTTAACTGTAAAGATACTATAATTATATAATGAAACGCTACATCATCAGAATGTGGTCAGACAAAGTCGACCCAATAATTGTCGAAGTGGATATCGTCCGGGAGAATGAAGATGTAATTTTCCTGGCAGGCAAGCCAATATCCAAAGAAACCAGTTATATCAAAGTAAGAAATACCTGGAAAGAAGCAAAGGTCGAACTGGTTAAACTGCAAGCAGCAATAGTTAAAAACCATTACCGGCAATGGAAAAGATCAGAACGTTTATTGAGGAAGATAGAGGAGCAGAAAAAATCATCAATATAAAGAAATCGCCTTCTGTTTACAGGCCTCAATAACTGACTTGACCCCTCTCCTGACATCTTCTCTCTGATACGCCCAGGCTGAAATATTTATCTTCCCGTTATAAACAGAACTGAATTTAGGAAGCAGCTTTTCACATTCTTTACAGTCCTTACAAAGCTCCTTATTGATTTCCAAGGTCAGCAGCTCACCAGCATTGTTCTTTCCCATTATTCAAAAATCCCCCATGCCTGCCTGTAGAATTCATTCCAAGTCTGTCGATGTGGTTTCCCTGGCCTCCAAGCCTCGATATATTGCTCCCAGGATCGCTCGTACTCGTCTTTTTGAGGTAGAGTATCTGGTAGTGTCCAAAGCAATAAACGAGCGAATGCCGTAGCCAAAACATCGTTATGTTCGATAGCCGAGTAACTTGTGGAAACACTCCTATCGTATTGGAGTCGGTCAAGAACGCCATTTATAATTATGCTGGTTTGGTGATGTTTTAAAACTCCTGCTACTCCGCCCATTTTTTCAAACTGGTAAAAACCTCTTGCTGGCCCACCAACTTGTCGACGATAAATAAATCTTGATTCTTGCATACCTATCGTCAACAGGTTAGCTATTGCAGCCGGTGAATTCATTTGTTTAGGGAGTAAGGCCAGGCCGGGATAGATTACGACCTGTAAAACATCAGAGATTTTCATTCACCTACCTCTTTCCTGACTTTTTTAATTCTTGATCCATATCCCTTTCTTTGAGTTGTAGATATGTAAGGGTGGCGATATTGTTGTTCATATCGGTTATTGATCTAAGTAATGCGTCATATCTTTCTTCAATACGGGCTTGACCAGTAGCTAATGCACTTACTTGATCAGATACCCGTTTCATATCACTAGAGGCGGTTATGACACTGGCAGCATACTGGGCTTTCATATCATCCCGAACTTCTTTGGTATAGACGTATGCCCCTCCAATAGATAACGTTACCAAAATAGACCAGCCAACAATCCGATTTTGCCAAGTCAACATTTTAGGAATATTATCAGTTAATACTTGCATGTTTTTTCTTCTTTCAACTTCTATTCCATGCAAGGCGCATTGTCCATCTTCTCCAAAAGTACACTTCCCGTCCTCATGTTCAATCATCGTGATCAACCTTTCTGGCCATCCGGCCAGGGCTATACCTTCTCGATAAAAACGCATTCTCCACCGCGTGTCGTCAGCCGATTTTCCACATCCTCAATCTTCATCACCCATTCACCAGTCATGATCTCGTTCCAATCCGGCCACGAATTCGGCCCTCCCATCAACCCACGTCTCAGATTGACCCAGTTGCCGAGATGGGCATGACCACCGATAACCTTGCCGGTTGGCACAGAAATGCCTTTGTGGTCTGGGTACATCATACCATCAGTCCATTCAAAACCGAATAGTGGGCATCCATAATAGCCAAGGCCGACAAGTACCTCCTCGATTGTATAGGCCCGATACCAGTTTTTGATTAATCCCTGGCGCATAGCCTCTTCGCAGATCGCTACCATCGACGTACCATAGCCCTGAATCGGGTTACCTGGACGTTCGCTGCCAGGGAATGAATCGTGGTCCTGGGTGTCAAAATAGAAGTTGAGCGCCCACTCGTTGCCAAGAGTGCGGATGCCGGGTTCGTGCTCAAGCGCCGCTGCCATCGTAAAACCAGCACAAGCGGACCACTCTTCCTGGTTCAGCAGGGGATCGCCAAATTTCTTAATTCTCCGCTTGCTGATCAAGTCCCGCTTGCTGAGATCGATACCGCCGTCCGGTGGACGCGCTGAGAAAAGGTGAGATGCTGCTGGGTCGGCTTGCTTTATTAGGCCGCATCTCGGGTCGAGTGTCATTGTTCCGTCTCGTAAGATCATTTCACACGCCTGGAAGGTTAAGAGAATTATCATTGAAAGCAATTGGCCCAACCTTGCGGTATTTCATCCAAGGAATTCCACCGCCAAGCCGCACCATGCCGTAAGCGCCCCATGCCCGGTACTTCGCCCCGGTTGCGGCGATTGTCACGTCGCGTAAAACTCGATCAAAATATCTCCGCGATTCGCCGATACATATCGGAATATTTCCACCGAAGGCATATTTGTGTCCGTTCATGATCGCATCTGCCCTGGCGCCGGGGTTGTAGTCTCCGAAATCCGGGGTCAGCAGGTAGCCGTGCTGGTAGCCGAAATCGTGAGGCAATGATCCGTATCGGAGGATGCCCATCGGTGAGGCTATCGGCCAGAGAAATCTGGGAACGGATGCAAAGTCAGTCTCGAACCCTTCCGGGATGATGATCGGGCGGGACTCCCCGATCTGGTAAACCCAGTCCTCAAGCAACCGCGCCCGGATACCTCCGGTGATAAATTCGAACTTTGGTTCTGGAAAATGGTTCATACCCTGGCGATTATCCTCCATCTCAATTTATGCGAGTCATGGATCACTTCAGTATTGCACGATTTCCAGTTATCCAAATGCCCGATCAGGATATGGCACCTACCACAGAGGGTGATTGTATTCCTGATATCCAACTCCATCGCCGGAAACATGTGAAATGATTTTATGTGATGGACCTGAAGATTCACCTTTCGCCCACAAGCTCGACACTGCCCTCGGTCGAGTTTGATTCGGGCCGAGCGAACGCTAGTCCAGCCTGACGATCTGGATACAAGTTTATAGAGTTCTCGGATATAGCCTGCCATCGCTCACCTATTTCGTTCGTCACATTTGAATTTGTTATACTGATAGACAAAGCAATCACAGAATTTCACAACCGTCCCGTGGTTATTGATAAAGCATCCTTTCACCTCGCTCTTGCACCAGTCAGCTTTTTGAAACTCTTCACCAGCTATCACAAATCTCATAAGATCCTCAAGCAAAATATCTCTCATGGCATCCACTGTTCCGCAGATTGGGCAATGTGGGCTTATATGGTCGGCCCCACAGTATGAGCAGGTTTTCATCACCATTTTACCGCGCACTCTGGCCATCTGGCCTTGTATTCTCCAACGACAACGAGCCTGCTCGGTTTCGAATCCGACAGGGGTTTCCAAATCCAGCCATTACTCTCTTCCTGCCGTTTGGAGCTGTCCCTAACTCTCCACGTTTTTCCCCCACAGGTGACAACAGGAGTCTTTCCATAATAACTTCCGGGATGGGTGAACCTGTAGTTGTTCCGACATCCGGGACCATCAGGATTACCGCAGGATGATGGCCTGGCGGTCTCGGAGTTTGTACCAACAACAGGCTCAGGTGCTGCCGTGGCGATATAGGAGTAATTGCCAATGGTGGTCTTAAACAAGAAAGTGAGCGGCATTGCGTACTTGTCACCTGATTTCGAGAAATAAAAAGTCGGTCGACCCTTATAAGAATTGCCCTGTACCGCCTTCTCACCGTTGAGCGTGACCTCAAGGATTTTTCCTTCCCAATCGGTTCCAGCCAGGACACATGCCCCACCAATAAACACTGACGGCGGTCCTTGATCACAGGTTTTGTCAAATGTCAAATTCCCTGGATAGGGCTTCACTCCGGCCGGTGGCGTTACAGGCGGGTCGACAGGAGGAACGACCGGCTCGCCGGGAAAATACTGTTTACAGAGAGCGGTACACTGCTGCAGGTTCTGCGGAATGGTCTGCGCGGTTGTCGGCAGAGACCAAGCCAAGATGAGAAATGCCAGGAATATTCTGATCATTCCAGCACCTCAAGTTCTCCCTGCCCAGGAATGGTTTCGCCAGGATGGACAGTTCCTGGGGCCGGGGCAAGCGGCGGATTGGTCGTCGTGGCCGATGGAACCAGTGAACCGATGTCAGGTAGACTGTCCTTGATTTTATCAACCGCCGTTTGCATCAGCGAGGACGGATCGACGGACCCCTGAGAATCCTGTTTGGAATCCTCGATGATAATGACCGTGTTCCCAGACCCGCCGGAGTTTGTTGAACCCGCCCCACTCTGGCCGGGACTTGTACCATAACGACCAACTACCTGCGAGGTACAGTCAGAAGGAACCCCCTGATTGATTGTATAATCGGCCGTTTTTATGGTACATCCAGCCAACATAATGCCGACCAAAACTACTCCCAAAAATCTTTTCATCTCAATTCTCCTTGGTTTTGTTTTAAACTACTGATTAAAATCCACCAACTACACCATAAAGGTTTTTACTTCTTTTCCTTTGCCAATTGCCGAAATAATTATCTCATTTTGAACAATAACTCGATCACCAGGATATCTTGGGATTGATCCCCTGGCTTGCAAAAGTCTGCCGGAATCATCAATCAGTTGATAAAGATCGCCAGATGTCCTTTTCTGAATGGTAGCAATGATGCTTACCTGCTGTTCGGGAGAAAATAGCTTTATGAGGGCTTCTTTTTTCATCTCATTTCCCGCTCAATTGCTATTGAAGTGGTGGCCGAAAACTGTCTACCATTTTCAGAGATATCAATCGTTATAGCATATAGTTTCAACTTTCCTCGATACTGGCCAGACTCTTCGGTTACATTCATCAATTTTCCAACCGGCATATAAGGGAGCAAAGTGCAATTCCCGCGCTCTACACTGCGATTACTGCAGTGATAATCTATTTCCCTTGTACCCCTAGCTATGCCAGCCTGTTCAGTCGTTAGAAGCGATTCTACGATGTCTGGACCTTGATTATTTCCTGGGGGTCGAGCAACTTGGATTCTCATACAGCCTCAACGGTAAAAACTATGGCTATTGGATATTGCGCCTCATCCAATTCGATATCCCGACTATCAGCTACTTTCTGAAAATCAGAAGTGGAAAGTGGAGGCGGCCTGAACTGATAAAGAGTACAAGAAAACGAATATGTAATATCTCCAATGCAAGGAGAATTTGAAGCCTTCAATCCACCTTCTGTTTTGGTTAATGATGCTTCATTACCATACCAGACTGCACTTGGTGAACCATCTATCTCATAATTTACACTGACCGGAGTGTCATTATTGACAAACAGCATCTCATCTGTTTTTGATCTTGATATCTGGCCTTGATTTACTACTTGACCAGCGGTAGTCTTGATTGCAGTAACTTGCAATTTTGAACGATCATAATGAGTCCGAAACCAAATGAAATCTTCTTTGTAGAATTCGGTTTTTACTTCACCCTTTTCATCAACATTCATTACCTCATCTAACTCGATAATAAACTGACGATCTGACTCGGCTACAGATTCGCCAAAATCTACAACTATTGTTGGACCACCAGAATTCATATTACTATTGCCTCCGGAAAGAACTGAACTTTCTCTATCTCTGCATCACGAACTCTGAACTTCCAATATTTCGTATTGTAAACCACTTCAACTAACGAATTCTGGCTCAGTGCCGTAGATACTGTTTTGTCTTCATTTATGGTAATTAAGCCAAGCTCAGTTTCTTTATAGTCGTGAGAAATCTTGCTGTAAAAAGGTTTCTGGGTCATCCCTTCGCCGGCAATTATTTCCACTATTTCTGTTATTTCTTCTGTGGTAATTCCTTCAGCAATTATTGATACCCAAACTCCACCAGAAGTATGAAGGATGATTTGTTCCAATGGATTCCACGGAACTTGATAAACATAAATATCTTTGGTATTCTCGTCAATATCTACCTGTTCAAGAATCAATCCACTTTCGTCAATTACTTTATCAGATATCAAGAATCTATTATATCCTTCCCGAATATCAGAAGTTGAATCAACAGAAAAGAAATTATCCATATCAGTTAAATAGAAATCTGGAGTTGCAGTTTCCCATCCCGTTGTCGATATAGGATATTCCGGAAGGCAAATTAATTCACCAGCCGGAGATGATTGGAGTATCCCACCAACGGCATTTACAATCCTCCTGATTATAGATAATGGTGATTCGTTATTTGCTGTTAAAACTCCTGTTGGAATATACCAATCAATTAGTTGCCATATTACTGTAATTGATTTAATAGCGGCAAGACCCGCAACAATTACAGAAGCCAATGCTCCAGTAAATTCTTGATCTATTGGTGCCGCATATGGGCTGTCAAGAAGAATTGTTTTCGAAGCAAGAGGAATATAATACTCAATTCTCCCCCATTCCGGCCTTGATTGCCTTGGCCCCTCAATGAGTAAATGATATTCTGTTGAATCTATCGGGATAATAATTTCAGTTTCAATATGTTTACAAAGAAGAAAATCATTTTGATCGGCAAGGTGTATTTCTCCTTTTATTGCATATTCCCCTTCGTCAATTTCAATATTTATATGATGAGGTTTTAATGATTCCCCAGTATTTGTAGTCACAGAAAAAAGAGGTTCTTGTGCCTCCTCAGCGTCTGGTCCGGCAATATATATTTGCTCAAGCTTTTGTCGAAGCAAAGTATATTCAGAAAGATCATAATTATACGACATTAAAGCTCGTAAATCTCCTTCCGAAATAGAATACCTCATTTCCATAATCGCCAGTAAATCACCAGGCAAATTCCAACTCTCAACTAAACTCTGGCGCAGCTGCAGAGCGTCGCCATAGGGCTGGGCCATCAGGCGACGGAGAAGGTCTGCCGAACCATAATACTGCTCCAGATATTGCCGAACTACCGGCACATCGCCGTAATGCTGGGCCAGGACGGCGAGGAGTTGTAGGCCGTAGATCTGCTCTAGCCTTGTGAGCAAGGTGATGGTCAATCCGTAGGGTTGGTCAATGAGGCAGCGGAGAGTACCTTCAAGGGCGTATGGCTGACTGAGAATAGCCAGTAGGGCTGTCACATCTGAGACAGTCGGTGCCGCCGATTTATACGGATGATCAGCAGGGAGGTCGGCCACCGTCCCCCATTTCCATGCCAGATAGCCTTCGATCCGTTGCCGCGTCTCGGTGTCAACGGCGGCATCAATGACCACGACCTCAGAGATGAATCCTGTTAAGTACCCTCCAAAACCCTCAGTGGCAATGCCGAGCAGATATCTGGTGATGGCAGCAGAAGCAGTAAATGTGGCTACAGCCTCTGTTCCACCATTTTTTCTGTTTGAAACCGCCGTCCCTATATGCACAGACCCAAAGATCATGGGTGTATCTAAAGCGGCGGCAACCGATGCATGATTTGTCCCTGCTGCATGAGAACAAACGGCGGCGGTTGTGCCATTCCTAAGAATTGGTATGTAGCCACCGGCTATTTGCCAGTCAGTCCCCGCATTACTCTGAGTGAATATGCGTGCGGCGACCTCAGTGCCAGTGTATTTGAAAACAGCGAAAACTGACTGGGCTCCAAGCGTCCTGGAATATGCACCTGTTAAAAACTTTCCTGTCCCATCCCAAGTGATGACGTCTTTCCCGTTCAACCCCCCGGTCGTTAATGCTGGCTGTAATGACCCTGTTGCTTGAGCTGCATGGCGAGCGTTTCCTGACTTATCTCTCCACTCACTAACGCCAGTGCCGATTGTGATCGTGCTTGCATCGTCAGCATCAAGCCAAATCGCAGTATCTATTTCAGCCGGAGTCCAGAGGGCCATTATTTATCCACCATTTTGCTCCACCGGCATTTGCGGCAGGCTATTATTGTTACTCTGTCAACGTTGGCAATTTGAGTTTTGCCGCCGCATTCAGGACACGCACCAATCTCTCTGGATTTAGGGGAGGGCGGCATTGCAAATCTCTGATCAATAGTAGCGTTGAGAGTAGATAGCAAAACGGTGACCTCTGTTATCCCCTCAGACAGCGCCTGTTGCAGAATCCCGGCGCAATGCTGTATATCTTTGTTGGAATACGCCTGGATATTCATGTCAGCATCTCCACTCGTACATTCTCAGAGGGTTATTAAGCGTTCTCGACCATGTATATCCGGCATAATTAGCACAGTGTGTCGCCAGTATAGTCTCAAATATACCTGCAATTGGGTCAACACATGTGCAGCCAGCCAGACATGATCCCTCCGGTACCCCATATGTCTGTATAGCACCAACATATTCGAATTTCACCCCTACCTCTGGCGGATACGGAGCGTGATATAGCGTGTCTGATCCTACCCAATATTTACCCGCCAGCATACTCTCACTACCGTCATATTGAGGCCCACCCATGTAAAATCCACTAACGGCGACTCCACCCCCATAGCACTGTTCCAACAGCCCCCTGAGGTCATTACCACCTCGCGCCGCATATTGAGCAATTTTTACCCATTCGCCGTTGGTTGATCTAATGCCGTTATTTGCAACACTGCAATTATCCGTAACCGTTATAGGGCACCAACCGCAGGCATACTCTCCGGCATAAACCCGGATAAACGGCGCATCGGTGACGGCATCACGCAAAACATGGCCATCAAACGTCATGCCCTGACCACGGATTTTCCAGTAATAGGGAGCAATGCCCCCGCTGACGAAGACCAGCCCAGATGTAAAGTCGGCCAGAACCTCAACAGAATTCTCACTATCCCAAACAATCGGCGTGGCATCTTCGCAACAATTCTTTGGTCGGATTACTGTCTCTTCATATCGAGTCCCACACCCTGCTGGAGTAATTGGACCAAGGCCTATAAACTCAATTGGTCCAGGCCATTCCAAAGTCATTCTGTTAATTATTTCCTCTGATAACTTTTTCCCGCCTTCAATTCTAGAAGTCCGTACTCGGCACCCGTCATGCTGACCATCAATGCAACATTTCTCACGGAAAAACCAAGGCTCAGTAACTGGAGAACCAAATGGGGCAAGCGGGAAATAATCAATACAACCATATTGAATTACTGGTTCTGGCGGTGGTTCTGGCTCGGGATCTTCGTCTGGTTGAGCCCCAGTTGAGGTTGAATATCCACATACTTCCTCAAGTAAATCTTCGTCTACTTCTGGTGGATTTATGTCTGCTCGATAAACATGATAATGATAAAAAGCTAAAACATTAGCACTCTGAGATTCACCAAGTTCAGATCCAACGTAATTTGGAATGCCTGGAATTTCTACGGTTACGAGATCATAAAGTGTCCCGAACTCAGCCCGAAGCGATCCAGTTACCTCAACTCCCCAAAATAAAGTATTTCCTAATGCCTGTATTGCTGGCGGGGTAATTACTCCATTTTTACCAATTACCTGCCCCAACCAAGACACTCTCAACCCAGTTTGAGCCGGAAATGGCAAAATAATGGAAGATTCGTTTTTTACATTCTGATTTACACTTACCTGTTTTGAAGAAAGAACTGTTTCAATGATTTTGCCAACACTCAATCTTAATGTATATGGAACATCAGGATGACTTCTGATAACCTTCAAATCAGTTTGATAAGTTCCTGACCTCAGCATTTCACAAGCTGACATATCAACCTCAGTCTTCTCGGATATCTTGTCAAGAACCTCATCCATATCTTCAAAAGAGTCTGGTGTAACTGGCTCCTCTGGGACTGTAGGTTCTTCATCCTGACTCTCTACACATAATGTGGTATCAAAAAGAGCATCAATAGTATCAGCAACAAAACCAATAGTTGCCCGTTCATCTTCGACTACCTGCTCAATAATCAGCCAATACTCATCTTCCGGAGTAATTTCGGAAAGTGGTAATTGGTATCTGAGAATTAAGTTTTTATAACTCATGGCGTTAGATCCTGGCAGAAGTTGAAAGGATCTTTCCCATCTATAATTGCCACAATGATATCTTCTTTACAGGTTGAATAATAAACTCGTCTGGTCGAAACTTCTTCACAAAGATGGACCAAAGTCTCGTACATATTGGGGCAAAATTCCAAAATATCTTTTACACATTGAGGAATTTCAATTTCCAACTCTTCTGTTTGAGTAGCGCCATCCAATGATAACCAATCTGCCGTAACTGTACTTTCCAGATTCTCTATTTTATAACTATTCAATTTAACAATTGGCGGTGGAGAAAAAACAATTTTTCTGTCTTGAATTTGCTGAATTACATTATTTCTCAAATCTTCTTCTGTTATTTCTTCCTGGGTCATCGGCTTATTGAGGATTATTGTCAAGAGATAATATCCGCCAACAGCCTTTCCTTTAACTCGAAATGCCCCAAAAACTTCTGTAGAAAATTCCAATCTTTTGTTTGTTATGGTAATGCTCGGAGCCGGAATGCTATCTCCATAAGAATTAAATGTTGGCGTTTCCCACTCAACAGAAACATCCTCCATATAATACGGAAGATCCCAGGTATTTGAATTATTCGCAAACCCGGAAAATTCTTTTGGCAAATTAACAATCTGAATTGGTCCAATAGTCCCCAGTGAAGCAGCAAGATTATAAAGTAAAGCCGGATCACTCGGCCAAGCATAAAAGCCTAAATAAACATAGATATCTGATCCAATAAACTCAACAGGGCAACCAATCGGTTTGTAAGTTCTAGCCGATACCCCCGTTACTGCCAAAGTCCACATTTTGTAGATGTCACGAATCGAGGCATAATAAGAAAGCTTTGACTCCAGTTTTTGTTCGAGTTTCACCCAAGGTTCTTGTTCGCCATTAAGAAGCAAACTTGAATCCGGACTGATCCTTATCTGGAGATTTTTCTCACTCATCAAATTGCCTCAAGGCCAGTACAATAATCGATATCGACATACTCATTTTCCGGCGGAACATGGTCTGGTGGCTGGTCGTCCGGGATTATATCGAGATCAGCATTCCCGTAATTACATTCTCCGGTTTCAGATCCTTCCGGAATATCCATTTCCATGTAAGTGTTTCCGCCATCCCAGCAAGCATAAACAAAAGATTGAAGTTGATTCTCCTTGGCATCAGGCCGGGGTTGAATATTTAATTCATAAGTATGCCGGCAAACCTTATAGGTTATAATAAGAGTGCCATATACTTTTTCAGGAAGCGAAGCCCCATCAGTTGTAACAGTTGCTTCTGGGTTTGGATTTACTATATCTCCCTCAGGTGTATAAACTGGGCCTATCCACCCAGACGAGACAATCTCCAAAGCCGGGTATTTGAGTCCTAATTCTAATTCAAGATCGACCTGGATCTCTTCACTAAACTCTAAAGTCTGAACGCGCCTTGACGATAATGATCCCCAGGAACAGCCGATTATATAGTTGAGGTCTTCCCTTGATGGATATGCATATACATTGCCATCAATAATCGTAGGAGGACAGTTCGGTTCTGGTTCGTCTTCCTGGAAAAGAATCGAATTTATAGTTGCATACACTCCGAACTTCGTTACATATCCAAGAAGAGGTTCCCAAGGATCTTGCTCAAGCAAAACGAAATCATCATTATTTCTGTTTCGCCTTGGCTGAGCAATTGAAATTCGGAGCGTATGTTGGTTCGAAGCCATTTTATACGGCCTCTCCTACGATCACCTGAGTGGTTTTATTATTGGCCAAACTGGCAGACCCAGCAGGAACAACCCGCTTCTGACCAATGCCAATAGCAGCCGGATGAGTAGTGAAGGTGACGGTATCCCCAGCCTGCCAAGTTCCGCCCCAAACCTCCTGCTCAATGGTAAAATACGGTTTGGTAAAAGTCGTATTGTTCGGAGCAAAATCTCCACCAGTTGTTCCCGTTCCAATCGTTCCAGTTAATGAATCGCCGGTTAATGAATAATGAGTGGCATCAGTAAAAGTCAATGTCCAGTCCTCATCAACAGTCCCAATATTATCGAGGATGATTGGATAGGTCGATGTATCAAGAGTACCAGCAGTACTCGTAACGACCGGAGTAGTTACTGATGTTTCTATATCGGTTGTTGGAACAATCAAACTCGAAACCCTTGGAGAAGTAATGGTTGGAGTTCCTGCGGCAGTATAGCTATTTGCAATCAGTTCATCAACTGTAATTGTAATCTCAAGGCCATCGACAGTTGGAGTTCCATTGATAGTCAAAATTTCTTCATTACCGGTAAGGGCAGCGGCGGTTGCTTTATCGGTTAATTTGATTTTATCCCCATCGGCAAAAATCAAATCAGCACCAGAAGCCAAAGCGGCATTTTTAACCACTACAACAATAGTCTGAGCACCGGCGGTAATATTCTCTGCAAGATATGCTGTACCAAACTTCCTTTCGGTATCAGTACCAGTTGAATACCCAGTAAGATCCTCGATAGCATCTCTCTGACCCATCAAAAACATGGTCACATAATCGGTAGCAGAAAGAGTTGGAGCATCAGTATAAACCGAGGGGTCAATCAAGGTTCCATCGGCATCATCAGCAACTTTCCAGAACGTCTTTTTGTAATCGAAAAACCCCGCAGTCCTCTGAGCACTGGTCACATGAGGGAAAACGTTCTGAACAACTCCACTGGTAACCGGAGCGGCACCATCCATTCGGCCATTGGTTTTTTGTTTGTAAACCTTTAGATCAGAATTCTGCATTATGCCCTCATCAATGTAATTGTTCCAATATATCTTTCATTAGCCGTAAAAGTCGATTGCCACAGGGTTTTTTCAACAGCAAAGCCATCAATCTTAATCTTTACATTTATTGTCTCTCCATGATAACTCAGGGAGATAGTTTCACCAGACTGCCGGAAGGCCTCAAGGGAGGTAAGTTGCGCCTGGGTAAAATAACCCTTCCTAATATCATCTTCCTCGATAGCCTCAAGAACTATTTCAGATGTTCCTGCAGGTCCGCGCTGAGGAATAACCTTTCCACCAAGCGTTACTCGTTCATTACCAGAAACAATAGACTGATTGAACCTTCCTCTCCAGGAAACATGATCATTAAGTGATACACCACCAAGTGAAATGGACATTATGATCTCCTGTGGAATTTCCGTTGAAGTTCGGAGAAAAGTCTATCCCCATTTCGATTATCTGCACGTACTGTTATCGGTTCTGGACTGCCTTGAATAAAGTATTTTCTGATTGACTCCGAAGTCGATTCCTGGGATACCTGTTGAATCGGCCCGCCCATTGCAAAAGCCTGACGAGGAAAGCCTGGCATTACAGGCCCACCCATCCGGAGTTTGGGGAGAAGATTCTGGACCACTGTTTTCCAGTCGCCGGCATTATAAGCAAGAGTCGTTCCAACACCGACTTCCCGTTGCCTTTCCTTCCGGATCATCACTTCCCCTGCTTCTCCCATGATCGGGATCTTATCCCCTCCGCCATACCCTGGGAAATGCTGTCCTGCAGCGGCGTGGATAGCCTGTCCACCAAGCCTGAGTGCCTGTATAGCTCCACCCATAAAAAAGCCAGCCACCGAGCCTCCAGCGGCTTTTTCACTTATCTTTATTTTTGATGCTTCTGACTGGACTTTCTTGATTCCGGAGAGCATCTTATCAATTGCAGAGTCAGCAGCTTTGGCTGCATCTTCCCAGACATTTGTCCAGAATCCATCAATCAGTTTAATTTCTTTCCCAACCCCTTTTACATCCTCGACTTGCTTCTTCGCAGTTTCTGCTGATCCTTTCTTTGCGCCTTCAGAGACATTGGTCCAGGTTTCACCAATTTTCTTGACCTCAGTTTCGATTCCAATAGCTCCATCTTTCGGTACAGCCCATAAAGTTTCACTGATTCTCGTTGCCGTTTTATTGAGAGATTGATCTATATTTGTAAAAACAACATTGGCAGAATTGGCCCCATCCTTCCAGGCCTTATCAAAAGCAGCTCCCATAGCCGGGAAAGTCTGCATTGTTATTTCATTTGATTTGGTTTTTACATCTTCGAATAACTGAGCAGCAACAGTAAAGTTACTCTCTTTGATTACAGAATTTGCTGCATCTATTTCAATCTGCTTGCTACCTTTCAAGGCCTCATCCCTGAGCTGGATCATCCGCTCAACACCGGCAATAGCCTCAGCTACACCCTGTTTTGTACTGACGAGAGTTTTATCCCCTTCCTTCACTTCTTTATTCAGTTTGACAAAGCGCTCTTGTGCCATATCAGCATATTTAACAGCCTCATCAAAATTCCCCGCTTTGGCTGCTTTCTCTGCAGCCTGCTCGTACTCCTGAGCCTCTTTCTTGATATCTTTCCAGGCGGAGAAATCATCCATTCCAGATTGCCGGAGTGAACGAATAAGCTCTTCCCCGGACATTTGATTCTGAGCTATTTCATCGGAAATCTTCTTTATGGCATCAGCGTGTTTCTCGTATTCATCTTGGAGAGTCTTCAGTGATCTTGCCTGATTGTCTTTAAACGACTTCAGGGAGTTTTCCATTGCTCTCTGAGCTATAGCAGCCTCACGAGGAGCAGACTTCCAAGGATCAGAAATGCTCTCCTGAATGGCTTCTTTAATTTTTGCGTCAGTAAGGGCTTTTTCAAGGTCGCTTATCTTTGATTTTACCTCTTCTGCAAATCTACCTGCCTCACCAGGATCAGGGAAAAGCGACCAAGCTTGTTTTTGATTTTTTAACCTGTTTATTTCATTTTCAATTAGCTTTACATCAGAAATCAATTTGCCAGGATTAAGAAAACTTCCGTCTCCTTTATCTCGCAAACCAATCATTACTTCATATTGCCTTTGTAAAGCAACTAGCGCCGAAACCCCATGATTTGGAGCTTCGACCATATGTTTTTGAATAGCATTTCCATATACGATTGTAGCCGTTGTTGCCAGCGCTGCTTGAGGGCCAAACTTGGTAAGTACTGCGCCAATAATTGCAATTTGCCCAATACCAGGAGTTCCAAATTCATTTGAAAGATTATGAATGGTCTTCAAAAAGGCGATAGTGCCTTCAACAGCACCTTTTATATTTTCTCCCCATGCTTTTAAATTTGTTTCGTTAAGTGTTTCTCCAAACTTTTTCAGACTTTCGGTTATTGTATCAACAAGAACTCCAAAAGCAGGCTGAAACAAAACTCCCAATTTGACTTTAGTATCATCAACATAACGCTGAAGTGACAACCACTTCTTCATTGGAGTTTCCATTGCCCCAGCATAAGCGCCAGCTATTTTCGGACCTTCTGCCAAGACCGAATTCATCCTGGCCGTAGCTTTTTCACTCTCAGTCAATTCGGCCGTTGTCTTATGAAGAGATGCGGCCATTTCAACATAAGAGTTCTGAAAACTTACATTCAGACCGATAGTGCGAAGGATCTCAATCTCACCAGAACGGATACCCATAATCATCCGCTCAAATGCTTCTGACGAATTGATATTACCGATTACTGCTGCGTCCTGGGCTATCCGAGCAAGTTCAGAACTCTTGGAAAGATCAATCTGAGCCTGAGACATTTTGGTTAAAGTCTCGCGAGCAGAAGTCATGGAAATACCAGTCTTCCGCAACTCCTGCTCGTACTTGGCCATTTCTCTGGCTGAATACCCAGCGTTCTTTCCGACTACTTCCATCACCACGCCAAGAGTATCGAACCTGGCAGTGGCAAAAGTCACTTCCTTAATAGCAGCCCCGATAGCAGCAACAGAGGCTATACCAGCAAAGTATCCAGCGGCTCGTTTGGCAAAAGCGGCGATATTCGTTTCGGCTTTATTCAAGCCGGAAGTATCAGCCTCAATCCTGGTAT
>Ga0209417_1000963_pt1 | contig 57807 bp, 63 predicted proteins | sample RifGroF2_FD_184002 | JGI IMG/M metagenome (GOLD analysis project Ga0209417, IMG submission 184002) | Groundwater microbial communities from Rifle, Colorado, USA - Groundwater F2 (SPAdes) (version 2) | ecosystem: Environmental > Aquatic > Deep subsurface > Groundwater | place: Rifle, Colorado... | reverse complement strand
GGGAGCCGGGAATACTCGAAATCTCTCCAGAAGGAGGGCCTACAGTAAGCTCGGTGACAGGGAATAAGTCGTAACAAGGCACGGGTAGCGGAAGCTGTTCGTGGAATAATTCAATTTGAAATCGATCATCTATCTTCATTTATGGAGTAGACCGATCTTATTGAGTCGATATTGTGTAGCTCAATTGACTACACAATGGACATTGATTTTAAGTCCTAAAAGAAATCTGACAACAAGGGAAAGACCTGTAGGACGGAACAAAAGAAAGAATGTTTAAATTAAATGGATACGTTAGAGATACAAAATATATATAAAATAGAAATCAAAATCTCCCTACCAGCATTTTTAAAATTGCGGTGGGGAGATTTTGATTTTATGCACATCAACTATTGTTTTGTTTAGTACTTTAATGATACAATAACAGAGTATTTATTATTATTCATTTAATTTTATGACAACACCAGAACTTATACAATTTGTAAAAAATGAAATTACAGCTGGAGTAACTAAAGATATTATTACTAACAAGATGAAGGCACAGGGTTGGAGTGACTTTGATGTTATTGATGTGTTCAATATAATTGAACAAAAAACACCTATGTTTAATCAAAAAGCTCAAGAACCTAAAGTATTATTTGTTCAATCAAAAAAGAAATCCTTTAAAGTTTTGTTATTTATAATTATATTGTTACTTATCGTAGGTGGAGGATTTGTGGTATATGCATCAGGATATTTTCTATCTCCCTCTAGATTGTTCTCACAAGTCATCAATTCTTCAAGAGATACCAACGGAGTTAATATTGAGTTACAATTTTTAGTGGATGCTTCCTCATTGAAATCATCAGAAAACACACTTAAAAATATTTTTGGGACAGATTTTAAAACCCTTAATTTTGACATGAAAGGTTCTTTTGATTTAAGTGATAAAGAGAATCTCAAATCAGATACAACTTTTTCTCTTAAATCTGGCGACATAGAAGCGGTTATGAATTCTCGGGCTATTAATGGCTCGCTATATATAAATCTGATAAAAATTTCCAATATGGACTTTGTTTCTTTAAAGCCATTTGAAAATAAATGGATTGTTTTTCCTCAGAAATCTAATCTAGGTCAGTTGAGTACTAATCCACTAATGGCTTCATCGGGCTTTGGATCAAAGTTGGTAAATGATTTAACTGATGAACAGAAGAAAAATATTTATAATATTACAGATAAGGCTCAATTTATAAAAATTACCAAGAAGCACTTGCCAGAAGTTATAGAAGGATCCCTCTCTTATCATCTTGATTTTGATTTAGATCGTGAAGGAATAACATCTTATTTAAAAGAGGTTATTAATTATTTAAAAAGTATTGATTCCCATAACGAATTAGCATCATTGAATGAATCTGATTATATAGATACTATGAAAGGATTAGAGAATTTTCATGGTGAGATGTGGGTTGGAATTTTAGATAATCTTCCTCATAAAATAATTGTAAGTGGAGATATCATAAATAAAGAAAAGCTAGAAGATGGGTCCGTGAAGCTATCAATGACTATGATTTATAGTAATTGGGATAAAGTTATGGATATAGAAGTTCCTAGTGGAAGTGTATCTTTCGAGGAATTGATGTCTTCATTGTTTGGAAGCAAGGCGATAATAAACAACACAGGAATTGAATCAAGACCAGAAGATCCAGATGATCTTAGTAAAAAAAATATCATGAGTAATATAGCATTACAAGCCGACACATTTTATTTAAGCAATGATAATTCGTACAAAGGGTTTTGTCGAAATAAAACAAATGGAGCTTATCCTTTTGCTATAACATTATCTGCAAATAGTGTTTACAAATGCAATGACGAAGTAGAAGTATGGGCATCTGGAGTTCAGTTAAGTACTAAAGATTACTGGTGCGCAGACGCTACAGGTTTCGCAGGAGTTTCGAATTCTTTGCCCAAGGGGACATCTTGTCCGATCCAATAAAACCCAAAAATCCCCACCAAGACTTTCTTGAGAAAGAATATCGGCGGGGATTTTTGTTATGTGTTTTAGTCAGCGGGTGCTAACCTCCAACACAATTGCATATGTGAGTGCAGCCGCTGACTGAAACACACAACGACTGCTTAAAATATTATATATTATATTAGTATAAAATACAAAACCCCTCCGATTGCTCGGAGGGGTTTTGCTATGCAATTGTGTAAGTCAAAGTAATTCTAGGACTTAACGTTGGAACTTAATCTCACTAAGCATAGTATAGCAAATATAAGTTCTATTGTCAAGTTCTACTGCTTCTGATATAGTATATAAGGTTTGTATTGGATGGATGCGCCTGCCTTATCGGTGGGTGAGGAAAGTCCGGGCACATATTCAAGCATTGCTTGATTAAACGTAGCGGGTAATACCCGTCGCCTGTAAGGGTAGAGTTGCGAACAGAGACGAGCTGCAACATTAATGAAAATTAGTGTTCGGGTGAAACGGCAAAATACTTACGCGTGTGCAAGATCGTACTAGATGAGCAATCATCTTTTGAATCGCTTGAGGTGTAGAGTAATTTACATCCTAGATAAATATCTATTACCCTAGCAATAGGGAACAGAACCCGGCTTATAGATACAAACCAAATATATGAAAAACACCTTGTCCAAAGCATGGTGTTTTTCATTTTTTAAAAATACAGAATTAAAATGTTCTCGAGGGAACCCTTTCGCAGACCGACGGGGCGAGAAGAGCAAAATTTCAGCAGAAATTTTGATTCAGCAGAATCACCTAAGGGATAAAATAGTAGGTCCGAAAATATTTTAATGTAGTATTTTTATTTTCAAATAAATAAAATAAAATTTTTCACAAAAAATATTTTTTTGAAAAAGAAAAAAGTTATCCACACATTTTGTTGAAAAAGTATTGCAGTTATTTCTTTTATGTTAGATAATATATGTGTGAGTGTGATTAATTTTTTTTACAAAAATATTTTTTTATAAATTTTGTAAGGTCGTGAAGTCACACATCTTTTAAAAATAATTAATTTTTTAAATATATGGCAGCAAAAAAGAAGGCTAAGAAAGCAGTTAAAAAAGTAGCTAAGAAAGCAGTTAAAAAAGTAGCTAAAAAGGCTAAGAAAGGAAAGAAGTAATTCTACCCTCACTTAATTTTTTAAGAAAATCCCCTCTCTATCGGGGATTTTCTTTTTGTGGTAAAATGAGCAATATATGAGTATATTAGAAAACATATTAGGAAATGAGAACGATAGGCAAGTAAGGAAATGGAGGCCTATAGTTGATAAGATAAACGCATTAGAGCCTACAATGAAAGAATTGTCAGATGGGGATTTTGTTGCTAAAACTCAACAATTAAAAGATAAACTATCTCAAGGAAAAACCTTAGATGACATTTTGCCAGAGGCTTTTGCTGCTGTGAGAGAAGCTTCTGTCCGAACATTTAGTCTCAGGCCTTATGATGTTCAAATGATCGGAGGCATTGCTCTTCACAATGGAGGTATTGCTGAAATGCGTACAGGTGAAGGTAAGACTCTTATGGCGACTCTACCCGCATATTTAAACTCTCTAACTGAACAAGGAGTTCACATTGTTACGGTGAACGATTATCTTTCTCGTCGTGATGCTGTCTGGATGGGTCCTCTTTTTGCAACTCTCGGCATTAGTTGTGCAGTTGTAAATTCTGAGAATAAATCTTATATATATGACCCCACACATCAAGACAAAGAAAGTGAAGTAGGAGGAGAGATTAGTTCCTTTAAGGTCCAGTATGAATTTCTTAGACCTTGTTCTCGTAGAGATGCCTATGCTTGTGATATAACATATGGAACCAATAACGAATTCGGCTTTGATTTCTTGCGTGATAATCTAGCCAACAGTATTGGAGATGTAGTTCAAAGGGGGCACCACTTTGCTATTGTTGACGAAGTCGACTCTATTTTGATAGATGAGTCTCGTACCCCACTCATTATTTCTTCAGCAGCAGAAGATTCTGAAGATTTATATTATACATTTGCAGACATTGCTAAAAATTTAAAGAAAGATGAGGATTATGGTGTGGACGAGAAGCTCAAAGCAATTTCACTAACAGATCAAGGTATTACAAAGGCTGAAGATTTACTTGGAATTAAAGATATATATACCCAGAAGGGTATTAAGTACGTTCATCATTTAGAGACAGCAGTTAAGGCCAGAGCATTATATGAGAATAATAAAGACTATGTTGTCAAAGATGGCGAGGTTATTATTGTCGATGCTTTCACTGGACGTATGCAGCCTGGAAGACGCTGGAGTGAGGGTCTTCATCAGGCCATTGAAGCTAAAGAAGGAGTAAAGATTGAGAAGGAGACTAGGGCTGTAGCTTCTATTACCTTTCAAAATTATTTCCGTTTTTATAAGAAGCTTTCAGGAATGACAGGGACAGCTGAAACTTCAAAGGAAGAATTTTTTAAAGTTTATGGACTAAATGTTATTGTTGTGCCAACTCACAAAAATATCAATAGAATAGATCTAAACGATTTAATTTATCAAACAGAAAAAAGTAAGTTATTAGCTGTCTCTGGGAAAGTTAAAGAGCTCCACCTGAAAGGTCAGCCAGTCCTTATCGGTACTGTTTCAATAGAGAAAAATGAACTTCTTTCAGCCTATCTAACACAAGCTGGTGTCCCTCATACAGTCTTAAATGCCAAGAACCATGAACGTGAAGGAGAAATAATTGCCAATGCTGGACGGCTGGGGGCGGTCACCGTTGCGACCAACATGGCTGGACGCGGAGTGGATATCAAGCTAGGAGGCGTACCTTTTAAATATGAAGCATATGAAGAAGTGAAAGCTTTAGGAGGGCTTTTCGTCTTAGGTACGGAGCGTCATGAAGCTCGTCGCATAGATAACCAGCTCCGAGGTCGTTCCGGACGTCAGGGCGATCCAGGAGAAACTCAATTTTATGTATCACTTGAAGATGATCTAATGCGTATTTTCGGATCCGACAGATTGAAGAATATGATGGGCAAGCTCGGTATTCCCGAAGATCAACCAGTAGAGAATCGTTTTATATCAAATGCTATCGAAAGTGCTCAGGCCAAGATAGAAGGCTTTCACTTTGATTCTCGTAAACATACACTTGAATACGACAATGTCATGAATCACCAGAGAAATGTTATTTATAGTAGAAGGAGAGCCATGCTAGCTGGGGATTATGAAAAAATACAAGAATTCTTAGATGAGCTTGTAATTCTATACCCAAAGCTAATTGATATTATAAAAGAAAAGCGTCTTGCAGTAGGGGATGCTACTTTCTTTGAAACAGTTAGACGCATTATTCTATATATCACAGACAATCTATGGATAGAGCATCTAGAAACTATGGAGTACACTCGTTCTTCTGTGAATTTACGTGCCTATGGTCAGAGAGAACCTTTGATAGAATACAAGAAAGAAGGACTCAGGCTTTTCAAAGAAATGGAAGTAATTTTTAAAGAACAGGTATCATCTCTAATATCTACAATGAATGTGGGAGTTGAGAGATCTGACGAACAAGTTGTAGAAGAAAAGCAATCCTTAATCTTGAGTTCTAGTGAGTCAGGTGAAGGAACAACAAAAAGAGAAAGTCCTAAAATCGGCCGCAACGACCTCTGTCCTTGTGGCTCTGGCAAGAAGTATAAAGTCTGCCATGGAAAAGATAAATAATAACTAAAATTCCCCAAAGGCCCGGCCTTTGGGAAATTTTGATAGGGTGATATAATATAAAAATGAGTATTCGTAAAACAACACTTGTTGAAGGTGAATATTATCATGTCTACAACAGGGGTAATGGTAAACAGAAAATATTTTTAGATGATGAAGACTATGAACGTTTTATAAAACTTTTGTATATTTGTAATTCAGAAAAGAAAATAAATTTTCGAGAAGAAATAGTAAATAAAAATATTGATGCTTTTGAGTTTAAAAGAGGTCAACAGATTGTATCTATGGGTGCATGGGTTCTAATGCCTAATCATTTTCATGTCTACATTACAATCCCCAAAGGCCCGGCCTTTGGGGAAAATAAGAAAGAAGAAAAAAATAGTTTAAATACAATTTCATTATTTATAAACAAAGTATGTACTTCCTATTCAATGTATTTTAATAGAAAATACAAGAGAACCGGATCTTTGTTTGAAGGGAGATTTAAATCTGTTCACATAAAGAATGATAATCAGGCAAAGTATTTATTTTCTTATATACACTTAAATCCTATTAAATTAATTCAATCAGACTGGAAAGATATTGGAATTAAAAATAAAAAAGAAGCATTAGATTTTCTTGATAATTATAAATGGGGGAGTTATTTAGATTATTTATATATAGAACGCAAAGAGAGTAAAATATTAAACAGAGAGAATTTTTTGAATTATTTTGATACGAAAGAGTTATTTCAAAAGGAAATACTAGAATGGATTTCCCCAAAGGCCCGGCCTTTGGGAGATTTAATGGATGATAAAATATTTTAAAGTGATATAATAAAAATATTATGATAAATCAACAATTGTTAGATTTTATTAAACAACAATTATTAAAGGGGGTAGATAAAGAGACTATTACAAAAGAGTTGTTAGGGAGTGGGTGGCTTGAGCAAGATATAAATGAAGGATTTAATGCAATTAATACTCAAATGCAAGCTCCACAAAAGACACCAATGCCTTCTGTTGTTTCCATAAATACAAAAGAAAAATTAATTATCGAAAAAAAATCCTTCGTCCAGAAAATTAATTTATTTAATATATTTATGGCGATTGTTATGCTTTCTTTTATTATTACCTCAAGTTATATAATTTCTGAAGTTGTATTCAATTTAAATAATAGTTTTGCGTACTCACTGCATGATCTTTATAGAATAGTACACTCTTTTAATGGTATATTTTTTACTATAGGTTTAATATGTTTTATTTTGTATTTAATTATTTTTATTAGATTCAAATTTAAAAAAGATAGTATTAATATCATTAAAGCAAGGAAAAATTTTATTTGGTCAATAGTCTTGTTAATTATGTTAGTTCTTGAATATTTGATTCCGACCCTCTTTCTAAATTACGCTTATAAACCAGTTATATATCTATATCCCACTCAAACAAAAAATGTAAAAGTTGAACTAGATTATAAGGGTAAATTAATTGCTGATTATCCAGCGTATGATTATTCACAGAAAGGCTGGGCAGTAACCGCGTATCCAGATGGTAAAATAATTAATGGAGATGGAAAGGAATACAGTTATCTATTTTGGGAGGGGGAATCTTCTACTCCAATAAATTATGACTTATCAACTGGTTTTGTTGTAAAAGGAGAAGATACGGTATCTTTCCTACAAGAAACCTTATCAAAAATAGGATTAACTCCAAAGGAATACAATGAGTTTATTGTCTACTGGTATCCGAAGATGAAGGACAATAAGTACAACCTAATTCACTTTGCTGATAAACAATACACCGACACAGCCCCTCTTACCATTACTCCTGGGCCAGACTCAATGTTGAGAGTGTTTATGGTATTTAAACAATTAAACAGGGGAATAGAAGTAAAACCTCAAGAAATTAAATCATTTAATCGTACAGGATTCTCGGTAATAGAGTGGGGAGGTACAGAATTAAAATAACTTTATTTTAAGTTAATACTTTAGAGTCAAGTATATTTAAGTTTAATATTTTAAAGAGATATATCAAATATCCTTATAAATCAAGGTTTTTATAATACAGAAGGGGATTATTGTCAAAAATGGCAAGAAATCCTTGTATTTAGGGCTTATTTTGACACAGTAAATACAAGGTTGTCAATGAATAGTATACAAAATACCCTTATATAATAAGGGTATTTTGTATTTGACGAGTATGAAAGTTATGGTATAACCATTGACTTTTATATAGCTATGTGCTACTATATAGGAAGTTCCAAGTATATCGTCATTATAGATTGTATATAAGGAACTTTTTACTTTAGATCAAATCTTTGTAAAAAGATAGATTCAAAGTAGAACCCTTAGGGGCGCTTGATGGCACGAACGCTATCAACTATGAGCAAACAAACAATAATACGTTACTTGCAGTCTATAGTAGCTATTCCAATGTTAGCAGTGGCCATGCCACTTACAGGAATACAAAGCATACCAGACATGGCTCCAAGTATCGCAAATAGTGTTGAGGTTGCCGATTCTGTGATAACCCCACAAGAAAAGGAGGATCTCAAAAAGAAAGCAGATGCTATTGATACATTCCTCACAAAACGCGGATCTGTGCTCGCTGGATATGGAGCTAAGTTCGTAGAGGAAGCAGAGAAGAATGATATTGACTGGCGTTTACTTGTTTCGATTTCAGGACGTGAGACAACTTTTGGAAGAAACATGTGTAAGAATCCAAAAGCTCCGAATAACCCATTTGGTTGGGGTTCATGTAAGATTGGCTTCAAGTCTATAGATGAAGCAATTGAGAAAGTTTCAGCAAGTCTTGGTGGTAACAGTGAAGGTACAGCCCGTCATTACACAGGTAAGACAACTCTTCAAATCTTGCGTAAATACAACTCAGTTATTCCTAACTATCCAAAAGAGGTAGAAAGACTAATGAATATGATAAAAGTAGAAGAAGTTGTAAAATAATTTAGACATTAAAATAAATAGCCCGCGACATACGTCGCGGGCTATTTATTTTCCATTATTCCATCGGGCTTGGTCTTTTTAATCCTTCAATCATAATACTTTTTTCTCCATTTCTTTCTGTAATCTTGCCTTGATAGGCTATAATTGTATCTTTCACAAGTAATTCCTTATTGATTTCGAAGAGTTTACTAAATACCACTGCATCTATAGCCCCAGTGTAGTCCGAGACTTTTATAAATGCCATACGGTCATTCTTCTTTGTTGTGACGATTCTAATATCTTCCACGATCACTATTGATTTGATAGCAGTATTTACCTTCAATTCCTCTTTTATTTTTTTAATGACGGTTCCAAACTTTTCAATTTTATCTTTATAATTGTCTAGAGGGTGCCCTGAGATATATAAGCCTAGTAAGTCTTTCTCCCAAGCGAGTTGTTCTTCGTGTGTTGGTTCAACCTGGCTTTCTAAAGAGAGCTTGACCTCTATCCCACCAATAGAGCCGAAAAGGGATTCTTGAGTATCAGCTCCTCTCGTTTCCTTATTGAAAGCTAAAAGCTTTTCTAGGTTCCCCATAACCATATTTCTATGTGTTACAAATTCATCCATTGCTCCACACTTGGCGAGTGCTTCTATAGATTTTTTATTTAGATTTTTGTGGTTTATTCTCTCTAAGAAATCAGCCAGTGACTTGTACTTACCGTTTTTCTTCCTCTCTTCGATTATGGCATCGGCAATATCTACTCCAAGATTTTTAATATTATAAAATCCAAAGCGGATAGTTCTGTCAGTAGCATGGTCACTTCCTTTTATAACTGTGAAGCCACCGTAGCTCTCATTGATATTTGGAGGAAGGACTTTGATTTTTATTTTCTCGCATTCGTGGATAATTTCAGCAACTTTCTCTATATCTCCTGATTCCGAAGTCATGATTGCTGTCATGTACTCTACAGGGTAGTTGGCTTTCATGTAGGCAGTCTGGTATGCCACAAGCCCATAACTTGCCGCATGGGCCTTATTGAATCCATAGGCTGCAAATGGTTCTATAAGTAACCAAAATTCCTGAGCTTTTTTCTCAGTCATTCCATTTTTAACGAAACCAGTCAAGAGTTTATCCTTTTCAGCTTCCATGACCTCAGGGATTTTCTTACCCATAGCTTTACGGAGCTTATCTGCTTCAAGCCAAGAATATCCAGCAAGATTAATAGCGGTCATCATAACATCATCTTGATAGGTTATGACTCCAAAAGATTGATCCAAGATATCTTTAAGTCTTGGGTCAAGGTAAGTGATGAGTCGTGGGTTGTGCTTACGTTTAATATATTCAGGAATGGACTCCATTGGTCCAGGACGATATAAAGCCACCATTGCATTGATGTCGTGAATTGTAGTCGGTTTAAGTTCTTTTAAGTATCGAGTCATACCAGAACCATTAAGCTGGAAGAGTCCACTTGTCTCACCATTTGCGAGTAATTCAAAAGTTCGCTTATCATTTAGAGGAATATTATCGATATCGATATCAACTTTATGAATTATTTTGACTAACCTGACAGCTTCAGCTAAAATAGCTAAATTTCTTATTCCTAGAAAGTCGAATTTTGGAAGTCCAGCATCTTCGATACTATACATATCGTATTGAGTAATGATGTGTCCACCCTTTGGATCGTATTGTATAGGAGAGAATTCATAAAGTGGACGAGGGGCGATGACGACTCCTGCTGCATGCACAGAAATGTGTCTTACACAGCCCTCCATTTTCTTTGCAAGGTCTATTATTTTTTTTGTATCTGGTTCTGTTTTGTATGCAGTTTTGAGTTCAGGAATTATCTTCATTGCATGGTCTATCGTCATAGGCATACCTTGAGAGCCGAGAGGAATCATAGAAGAAATTCGATCTCCAATGTTGTATGGATAGCCTAGGGCACGTGCAACGTCACGCACAGAGCCTTTGGCCATCATGGTTCCAAAGGTACCTATCTGTGCCACCTTGTCTTCACCATATTTTCTTTTTGCATAAGCTATCACTTCATCACGACGATTATCAGCATAGTCCATGTCTATATCAGGGAGTGATGGACGCTCTGGGTTTAAGAATCTTTCGAAAGGGAGCTTGTAGGCGATAGGGTCAACCTTAGTAATACCTACAAGGTAAGTGGTAAGTGATCCAGCGACTGAACCTCGGATATTTGTATAGATATCATTTTCACGAGAGAAGCGGAGTAGGTCAGAAACTACCAAGAAGTATGCTGAGTAACCTTTTTTTTTGATAATTCCGAGTTCATATTCTAGTCTGTCGATGTATTCTTTAGTTTGCTCTAACTTTCTAAACAGGAATCCCTCATAAGCTAATTTACGTAAAACTTCATTGGCATTTGTATCTAGGGGAATAGGGAAGTCTGGAAAGTAAGCAGTACCCAATTCTAGGTCATAACTTTCACACAAATCTGCAACTACCTTTGTATTTTTTACTGCTTCGGGAATATCTTTGAAATATTTGAGTGCTGTCTTCTCGTCTATAAGAGAAAAGTCATCTTCTGAGAATTCAAGCCCCGTTCCTTCCTTCCCGTCCATAACTCCCGTGTTGACTGCTAGGAGAGTGTGGTGAGCATCATGGTCATCAGTACATAAGTAGTGAGAGTCTTGTCCGGCGACAACAGGGATACCCCACTTCTTTCCTAGAGCTACGATACCATCTCTTAGCTTTTTATCATTTTCAACGTGTGGGTGTGAGTGAACTTCTAAGAAATAATATTCCTTACCGAAAATTTCTTGGTGTTCTTTTATTAAAATTTCTGCTTTCTCATTATTGCCAGCAAGGACTGCTTGAGAAAGTTGGCTACCCATACAACCAGAAAGACAAATGATTCCTTCGGCATAAAGTCGGAGTACTTCTTTGTCCATACGAGGTTTATAGTAATATCCCTCCATGTTGGCAATGGATATAAGTCGCATCAAGTTTTTGTATCCTTGTTTATTGCGAGCAAGAAGGGTCAGGTGATAGCGTTTGTTGTCTACCCCAGGTTCTTTGTCAGCTCGTCCTCGTTCTGCTATATAAGCTTCTACTCCAATTATAGGCTTTATTCCTGCCTTACGAGCTTCTTTATAGAGTTCTATGGCCCCGTACATGTTTCCGTGGTCAGTAATAGCTAGAGCGTTCATTCCATTCTTCTTGGCTGTTTTAATCATGTCAGGAATTTTAGAAAGTCCATCTAAAAGGGAGTAGTGAGAGTGAGTATGAAGATGTATAAACTCTGCATTTAGTTCCGATTTTTCCATATTTCCTTAGTATAGCAAATAAGGTATCATTGTTCTATATGGCAAATAAAGACACCATAAAATACATAATTGGTATAGATGAGGTTGGTAGAGGTCCTTTGGCGGGGCCCGTGGCGGTCTGTGCATTTCTTATAAAAGATAGAAAATTTCTTGATGAGCAGTTTGCCATAGGCCTTGCCTATGGCAAACTGCCGAAGCTTAAAGATTCTAAAAAGCTTTCTAAGAAGCAAAGGGAAGAGTGGTTTGAATATTTAAAAGTCGCAAAAGCCGAAGGCTTTTGCGACTACTCTGTATCTTTTGTATCACCTGAAAATATCGATAAATTTGGAATTGCGAAATGTATACAGAAAGCGTTGAATGAATCTTTGCAGAAAGTAACTTCGCAAGATTCTTCAAATTCTTCGCGCTTTACCCTAAAGGGCTCCGACGCGGCTCAGAATTTTAAGAACCTTGCTTCGTTCGGTGTTTATCTAGACGGTGGACTTCATGCACCAGCCCAATACGTTAATCAAGAGACAATCATAAGAGGGGACGAACTTCATCCTGTTATTTCACTGGCGTCCATTGTGGCGAAAGTTACTCGTGACGCTGTGATGACCAAATATGCAAAAGAATATCCCGAGTATGGTTTCGAGCGTCACGCAGGCTACGGTACCAAAGCTCACTACGAAGCCATCAAAACTCACGGACAGACCCCCATCCACCGTAAAACCTTCATCCATTAAATGCACTAGGTCTTGCCTAGTGCATTTAATGAATATATAATAAATATATGTCTATTAGAAAAGTAAATTTTGTAGGTGGTGAATATTACCATATTTACAATCGTGGAAATAGTAAACAGAAAATTTTTCACGATAATCAAGATTATCGTCGCTTTGTAGACTTATTATATTTGTTAAATAATAGTCAAAATCTTAATGTATTTCATTTAAATAGAAGTAGTACTTTTGACGTGTATGAAACTAAAATTGATAATAAATTAGTTTCAATTGGTGCATATTGTCTAATGCCCAATCATTTTCATCTTTTAGCAACGGAAAAAACAGAAGGAGGTATAAGTAAATTTATGCAAAAACTAACAACTGCATATGTGATGTATTACAATAAAAAACAAGAAAGAACAGGGGGTCTTTTCGAGGGTAAATTTAAGGCGGAACATGCGGGGGATGACAGATATTTAAAGTATTTATATTCTTATGTACATCTTAACCCTATAAAACTTATAGATAAAAAATGGAAAGAAGAGGGGGTAAAAGATAGAAATGAAGCTTTAAAATATTTGGGTGAATATAAGTATTCTAGTTACCTTGATTATATAGGAGAAAATAGAATTCAAAATAAAATTTTAGATATGGATAGTTTCCCTAAATATTTTTCAACAGACAAAGCTTTTAAAAGTGAAATTTTTGAGTGGTTAAATTATAATATCTAAAATGCACTAGGCAAGACCTAGTGCATTTTAAGCTTAATTGAATTATGTTATAGTTAATAAATATGGAAACAGAATATGAAGCTACTTATATAAATATTGATAAAGACGAAATAAGAGAAAGACTAAAAAATTCTGGAGCTGTTTTAGAAAGATCTGAATTTTTACAGAAAAGAATTCCTTTCGATTTATCATACGAGAAACAAGCCTTACATACTTTTGCAAGAGTTAGAGACGAGGGAGATAAAATAACAATGAGTATAAAATCTATAAATGGTGATAAAATTCATAATCAGAATGAGTTGTGTCTTACTGTAGATAATTTTGATCATGCCGTTAAATTTTTGGAGTTATTGGGGTGTAATCCTAAGTCATATCAAGAGAGTAAGCGTGAGCTATGGAGATTAGATGGTGTTGAAATAACAATAGATACGTGGCCATTTTTAGAACCATTTGTTGAGGTTGAGGGTAGGTCAGAAGAAGAAGTTAAAAAAGTTTCTAAAAAGATTGGTTTTGATTATTCTGAGGCATTATTTTGTGGAACTGATAAGATATATGAAATGAAATACGGAATTTCTTGTGTAAAAGTTAATAACATTCCAAAAATAATTTTTGATATGGAAAATCCATTTATAAAATAAAATGCACTAGGCAAGACCTAGTGCATTTTATTTTTTAGTAATTTTTATTGAGCCAATTTTGGATTGATTTTTTGTCGTCTTTTAGCCAAGCTACATTTGATTCTATTCTCTCACATGCTTGCTTGAGAGTTTTCTCTGCGGCGGGGGCAGCATTTTTAGAAAAGAATTTTTGGGCGTCTTTTAAATCTTTTATTGTTGTGTGGTTACCTAGTATGAACATCATTCTAGCTAACATAATTCCTCCTTCTCCATATTTTTTGAGTATTATATTCCAGTTATTTTTTAGAAACTGCCATGTAATATCTTGTCCAGATTTATTATTCCAAGTTGAAGCTATTAAGAATGGTGCGAGATTATCCCTGACATCTTTTGATATTGCAAAATTAAGAGTTTTCTCTAGTAATTTGATGTTTTCAAATTGAGTCATAGCTCTGCCCAATCTCTCCTTCTCTTCGTCTAAGGTTTCTTCTTTGTATAGTTTTTCAAATGTTTTCCATTCTTTTAATCCACCGTATCTTGTCACAGTGTTATAGATGACACCCCTCATATCAGGATCTATGGGCCGGAATATTCTATTTGAAAATATACCAATAGCCTCTTTTATTATTTCCTTATCTCCATAAAATGCCGCCTGAGATATCAATAAATTTCTTAGAAGGGTGTATGAGCTATCTTCGTTTTTCTTCTTATCAAAGCCGATTTCTTTCGCTTTCTGGGAGAATAATGACAGTGCATATTCTCTAAATTTATTTATATATTCTTCGTTATGAACAATATTATAAATTTTACTTATTCCATAGACTAATTCAGTCCAGACAGTGTAGCTGGTTTCATTTTTGTATGACAATGAAAATTCTAAAGCTTCGTCGGTACCAATATAGCCACTTTCGGCTAATGCGAATACATCTCTGATTACTCCCAGTCTATCCGTTACTGAAATATGATTTTCTTCTATGTTTTTCTTAATGGAGTTCAGAGTGTCTTTGTCATAACAGACTTTCATGAAGTTGCTTTCGTCCACATTTAATTTGTTCACAGACTTTTCTTTGAGAACAATGCCTTTATTATTAAGTAATATCTTTTTGCATTTATTTTCTGTTTTGTATAATACTGGAATTTGCCAAATTTTATTTGATTGGTTTTCTTCTTTTACTATTCTACTTGAGAAGAATTTTTCTTGTTTGAGGATGAACCCCTTATTTTTATTTTTGGTAAGAATAATAACAGGGAAGCCCGCTTGCTTGGTCCAAGAATTCATTATTTTTCCTATTGGTTTTTTACTTATTTTTTCGAAGGCTTCCCACAGATCTATAGTTTTTGTATTTTTGTAACTATGTTTTTTAAGATAGTATCTTAGACCATTTTTGAATTTATCTTCTCCTATATATTCACATAGCATTCTTATCATCGCTGTTCCTTTCTCATATGACACCATATCGAAAGTCTCATTTATCTCATCTGGATGATTTACCTCAACTTCTATTGCGTGCGTATTTTTTAATGAATCTATCTCGATAGCATTTCTATATCTATTACTTGCTAAATATAAATCCCATACTTTCCATTCTGGGAAGAGTTCATTTGTGCATACTTTTTCCATATATGAAGCGAACCCCTCATTTAGCCATAAATCTGTCCACCAGTGCATTGTGACTAAATTCCCGAACCATTGATGAGCTAGTTCGTGTGCAACTGTCGTTGCAACCCATTGTTTATTTATAAGAGAAGAATGCTTCTCATCTATTAATACTGAAGATTCACGAAAAGTAATAGCTCCCCAGTTTTCCATACCAGCAGGTTCAAAATCAGGAATTGCAATTAAGTCTAAGTTTGGCATGGGGTAAGGTGTATCAAAATATTCAGCAAAGAATTCAAGTGATCTTATTGCTACATCGAGAGCAAAATGAGCTTGATGTATCTTGCCTTTAGTTGTGAATACTCTCACTTGTACTTTATTTTTTGTTTTGCCTTCTATGTATTCAAATTCACCAATTATAAATGCAAGTAGATAAGTCGACATTTTTGGTGACGGGGCAAAGGAGACTATTTTGTAGCCAGAACTATGAGGAGCGATATTGATTGGTAAAGTATTAGAAATTGCTGTTTGACCATCAGGTATTACAAGTGACACTTCAAATATTGCTTTGTGTGCTGGTTCATCAAAGCAGGGGAATGCTCGTCTTGCATCTGTAGTTTCAAATTGTGTTGTCGCAATGTGTTTTTCTTTCCCATCTAGCATGTATTTGCTTTTATAAAAACCACGGAGATTATCGCTGATAACCCCAGAGAATACGATAGAGAGTTCAGCATTTCCCTTTAATACTTTATTTTTGAAATAAAAAGTAGTTGTTTCTTTTTGAATATCGTATGAAATTTTTGAAGCAAATTGTTTTATCTTTTGTATTTTTTTATTACCTGCTACTTTCTGCTTGCTACTTATACTAACTGTTTCAATATCCAAATCTTTGCTATGAAGAGTTATTTCTTTTGCATCTTTATCAATTTTTATTTTAATTATTTCAATTCCAGAGAAAGTAGAAGACAGAATATCAGGATGAATTTTGAGTTTATAGTGAGTGGGGGATATATACTTAGGTAAGTGGACGGATATATCTTTGTTTTTTGAAAGTTTTGTCATAGGTTTGATTATAACAAAATAGATTAATTTTCTGAAATTTGGACTTTCTCAAATTTCAGAAAGCCAAAATGGCCTTATTTATCAGGCTTATATTACAAGGTGGGGGTATTGACAAAAGGTATACTTATATGATATAATACACGTATGAAAAATAAAACATTAAAAAACTTAATAGCACTTGGCGCATTGGCTGTTTTTGTTTTGGGGTTTGATTTTGCCTCTGCTGCAGTATATGCATATCCTTCTTCTTGGACAATACCAGTGTCTTCAAATAGTATGCAGGATTATTATCAGAGTGATTATAATTATTCAAATAATTACAATAATTATAATTCAAATCAATATGGCTATGTTCAACAGCAATCTACTCAGCAACCGTATTATTATGTTCAGCCACAAGTAAAATACGTAACACAACCTACCACAACTCAGATTCAGTATGTTCCTCAGCAAACTGTACAATACGTCCCTTCACAGCAAACAGTTAAATACGTAAATACTGTTCCCAATACAAATAGCAATCTAGGAGCTTCAGTTGTAAGATCAAATACAATTACAACAGTAAATAAAAACACAGGAGCAACGGGTAATACTGGTCAATATGTAAGTTATGATGCAAATAATCCAAATGTGATGTTGGCAAGTGCGTACGGAGCTTATAATGGACAGCAAGTTATTCAACCTCAGGTAGTCAACGATACTAACGGAGTAACTGCCTTAACAGTAAAAGGTTCTGGAGGTTTTATGCCTAGTTCAGTATTCCAATGGTTCTTGATAGTACTATTAATCTTAGGAATTATAATAGTTGCCCGTATGGTAAGTAAATCATTCTCAAGGGATCCACATGGAACAGTAGCGCATTAATATAATTTTCAGAAAAGCACCTCTTATAAAAAGAGGTGCTTTTTGATTTCATATATAAAAACAAATGGTCCATAGAAATGTAATTTCTATGGACCTAGATAAAATTGAAAGATTCTGTTCCAGTTTTGGAGGATCTTTTCCTCAAATACCTTGTTTCCAATTTTATATAGAAGTGCCATTCCTTCTTTATAACTATTAGGCGAATCGTTCCTCATTTCATTAATAAAAAACAGAAACTCTGGTAGAAAATAGGAAGTTTTATTTTTTACGGAACCTTCTCCATAATACTCAATATCCTCCCTTATTTTTTCTCCATTTAATTCTACGAAATGTCTGAGTTTTTCGTTTAGGTGGTAAGATTTAATTTTTAACTTTCCACCTGATTTTTGGGCCATAATTCTTGCTATTTGCAAGAATTCACGAGTGAAATTAATATTTTCCTCCATTATGATATGTTTTTGTGAGACATTTTTCTTTTAGATTATTCCTAATTATATAGATTGTCAATGAATTCGTGCCAACGGGAAGATTCGAACTTCCAAGAGTTATTTAATTCCCCGTCCTGGTTTTCTGCCTTAAAATTTAAAGCAGGTACGTTGGCCTATGTTTACCTGTATTTTACCATGATATCGTTTTGGATAGTCATTATTTGCTTCTATATCAATATTTTACTTTTTATCATATTTTTGATACTATACTTGGGTGAGTTTAGGTGTTTAGGGGGTACTTTAATAAAAGGTAAATAGTTAGATAACTGCACTCAATCTTGTTCCGTGGTAGCAGAGCGGTGGAGTGAGAACTGGGAAGGGACCCAGTTTGCAAGACTTTGAACGCTTTGTAATCAAAGTGTGAAAAGTGTACAGTCCCTGTAAGGGAATCGCCTGTAAGGTGATCGCAAGTGAATAAACAATATAGTATGTATTAAGTTCCGCAATAAATAAACACATTCCGTGGTAGCTCAGCGGTAGAGCGATCGCCTGTTAAGCGATTGGTCGTAGGTTCGATCCCTACCCACGGAGCAAGATAGGACAAACGTCCCCAAAAACCTCATTTCGTTCTGAAGTATCAATGATATTTTCAGGTTCGAACTGAGGATTTTTTGTTCTTGCTTCATTTAGTCCATCAATGAGTTTCTGTATTGGTTCTACGTTGATAATATTAAGTATTTTCTCATTCCATACTAGGTTCGAACCAAGTTTGGTAAACATAGCTCTTTTGTCTTTTGTTAAACCATTTTTAATGATTTCAGATATTTCTGTTGTTAAATCAACCATATCATTAGCAATTTTATACCAATCACGATTTTTATTTTTAGGATTATTTAATTCTAAAAGTTCTTTGTCTATTCCATCTATATCAGCTTTATAATCTGAAGCATTAATTTGACCATCAGCGAGCATTTGACGATACCTTCTTTTACGTTCTTCTAATTGTTCTATCAATGGAGTTCTACTTGCAGATTCAATTAAATCGGTCTGAATCTCTTTGTCTTTAATTTCACTTATGTTACGTTTACACCATTCAGCTAGAGATTGTGACATAACTAAGTTTTTCTCGGTGTATGAACGAAAATATGTCGTTATTTTTCCTTCCTCAATATACTTAACAGATTCTCTCTTTTTTCTCTTAGGTACATTGTAATAGTAAGAATAATTAAGATATTTAGGATTCTTGATTTTATTTATTGCTATTCCACATTTAGGACAATTAGTTTTGTTTTGACTAGCAAATTTATATTTACATTGGCATATTACTTGTAGCTTAATATCTGCTCCTATAAACTCACCAAATGGAGATTTTATAAAACCAGAATAAGTAGATTCGTGGGTCTGTGTTTTAGGTAGTGTTCTACTGGATAACATTCTTAGTATTTTAAAATGGTCATCCTCAGTTATTATTCTAGGTAAGTCTTTTGAGAGTTCATATTTTGTATTTTGTTGATAAAATACTCCAGCATATATTGAGTCTTTAAGAATTGTATAAACTCTTGAGTAAGTAATTAAATTACCACCACTTCTTTTGTGTTTAGGTGTAGTTAGTTTAGCTGAATTTATAGCCCAGTCATAAATTTGTGTTCCAGAATAATTTCCTGACAGGAACATATTAAGCATCTCTTTAATTATTGGTAGTCTTATTTCATCCACCATCCATTTGCGATTTCCTTTTTCTTCTGTTTTATCATTTAAGAAACCAAGAGTAGCAAGTCCGTGAGGATACCCCATAGATGCTTTTTTGGTTTGCCCACGTTTAACATTTACTGATAGTTCTTTTACAAATTGTTTTCCTTGGCTGAATTCAACTGACAAAACAATAACATTATCCCAAGGATAAAATACTTTATCGTGTGTAATTATTGCCTTAATTTTTCCTGAACTTAGAAGGTCAATTATCTGTCCTCCTTCCGTCATATTTCTAGCTAGTCTGTCTGCTTTCCAGCAAACAATTGCATCTATCTCTCCCTTATCTATCATCTTCATCATTCTAGAAAACTCTGGTCTTACTCCTTCTGCTTTGGCTGATTTTGATTCTTTAAATACTCCCACAAATGGTGAGAGTTTATAAAACTCTGCTATTCTTTTTGCTTCATCTGTCTGAGAATCAATAGAAAGCATCTGTCTATCTTCATCTTCAGTAGATTTTCGATTATAATTTCCGATTTTTAATTTTGTAAAATCTATTGGGTTCATAAATAAAAATGAGGCAACAACATTATTTAATCGCCAGACTAAATGGTTGTTACCTCGTTTTTATCCACAAACCCTAATTGGGCTTATAGATTATCATTTAGTCTGGCACTTGTATTATAACACTTATTTTAAATTTTAGATACAATTCACCCCTTTTACCTCTGATTCCTAGTTCGGTAATGGTTGTAATTTTATTTATTAATATCTTTTACAAACAAATGTAATTACCTCTGGAATTCATTCTTTGTAATCAATAATTAGGCTCAAATCAGATGGCACGGACAGAGGGGTCAACTGTTTTCCCGTGCTTTCGCATCTGAGTCCAATTAATTGGTTAAGTTTACAGGAGTGGTTTATACAGCGAACCCCTAAAGCTGTTTTAGATATTAAATTTTTAAAACACTTCTTCTCTTTAACCCTTGTCTATAAACTTCAAGTAGAAAACTGCCTATATGATTTAAATCATCATCACTCATCTTGTCTGAACTGTTTGAGCCAATTTCTAATTTTAAAGTTTCCCTAAGGTCTTTTATCGCACTTGAGCTTATCTCCATCTTTTCTTTTTAAATGCTTCCTGAGTGAAATTTAGTGCAAAATTCGCCTTCCTCAGATGACTTACTAAGATTCTCTAGATAACCAATTAGTTCCTTTTTCTCATTCTTTGCATATTCACTTTCTGGCATTAATTTACTGAATGCTTTTACTAGATATTTTCTAGAAAACTCTTTACCTTCAATTGCTTTAGCCAAACAGGGATATGTCCCAAGATTGGGATTGTGAGATTGAATTTTTTTATAACTTCTTTCTATGCTTCGCATTTTATTAACACTAACTTTTAAGAAAACAAAAAATCCTCTTATGGCTATGCAGGTTCACTGGTGGTGCGACCCACAAAGCCAAAAAAGGACTTTGTGTATTTTTACCAGTGATTTAAGCAAAGATATTTTTAGAATGTTTTTGAATACAAAATAAAAACACCTAACAAAGGTGTTTATTTTCGTTCTAAAACTAGACTAAAATAACAAAACACCATAAGCATTTTTGTTATCTCGGTCTAATCTCGCACAATTAGTTGACGTCTGAATCCATCGATTTTTAAGAGGTTGATTTCCTCAACGTAACTAGCTAATTTCGCAATCTTATCCAAAATGTTATTTAGTTGAACCAGTTTATAGCTTTATTTAAACTGCACGCTACGCAGTAGTTGTGGCTAAATTTATTACAAGTAAGGAACATCTACCCTATAGTATAGCATACATTTAAAAATCGATTTCACCCTTGTAAAATAATGATATTTTAAATAATGGAAAAACAGTAAAATCACCTATTTTTTTGAGAAATTTAATAAAGAATTGCTTTTATTTTATTATTCTCATATACTTGAATTACAACTGAATAGTGATGTATCAAGAGTGGCAATTAGAGATTTGGCTCAATGACTTGCCCAGCAACCAGTCGAAAGACAACGGTGCTTCCAATCCCGAATGGGAAAGATGCAATAGTCGTGTAAACATTTTTCCTCAATTATTATTGTAGGAATTTTTTATTTTATGCAAATATGTAAAACATCAGACGAAATACATTCAGAAAATTATCCCTACTTAGTTATTAAGATTAAGGATGGTATCTATATGCCAATGTATACAGACAAAGAATTAACAACATCAGAACTTATGATTGTCGGCTTAGAGATTTATGAGAAAAATAAATTAGAAAGCTGTATTGTATCTTCAAACGACTGTTCGTTCTATGTTAAATCTCATAATTATGTTGAGACTAAAAAAGAATGTCCAACAGGTGGAGTTTTAATTACTAATTCTGATTTTAAAGAGAAGATTGTCTATGAACACACAAATGAAGATATTAAGAAAATTAGAATAGCCATATCTCATAAATGGATATGGCAGAAGATGAATCAAGATGAAAAGGCTTTCTGCGTTAAGAGGTTTGTTTTCAATAATGGCACATATTACCCAGATTCAGAATATGGTTAACAAAAAGCCTGAATATTGTTATAGTATACTTACAAATAAATAGTAGACCTAACCTTTAGAGATTCTCTCTAGAGTATGGTCAAAACCCCGTGAAGAATAAAGAACTCTTAGTCAGAGTTTTGCCTTCACGGGTCATACTTGGAAACGAGTATGGGTGGCTTAAAAACCATCAATCTGGCTAGGAGCTTTTTGCGTTTTAGCCGACAAAATATATGAAAAAAGAAATAATAAATCAATTAATAATACTAGTTCTTGGATTCTTCTTAATTTTTACTATAAGAGAATTTCTGAAAGACAAAATTATAGTAGAAGCAATTCGTGTTCAATCGGAGACAATGACAGCTAGAGCTAGCTGTTTTACTAATGCTGAAGATAAGGGTCTGAATAACACTTATTGTGATGCAATAGATACAACAGTTTTTAGGCTTTTACCAAGCAAATATCAACCACTATCTTACTAAATTTATGAAAACTAAAAAATATATTTTAATTCTATTATTAATAACTTTTATCATTCCATCTATTACATCTGCTTCTTGGTGGAACCCATTGAGCTGGTCAAAAAATCCTAAACAAAGTATTGATGTAGTTGAATCAAATTCAGTTCAATTAACCGATGAATCTGTCTCAATACCTGAAACTAAACCCAAAGAAGTTATTAAACCTAAAGTTGTTGAAAAAATAGTAGAAAAACCAATAGTTAAAACAATAACAGTGCAAGACCCAGCACTTCAGATTAAAATAAATACACTTATAACAGAAAACGAATCTTTAAAAGCTCAGGTAATTAAACTTCTTGAATCTAATAAATCACTTAATAGTGAATTATTATCTTGTGAAGACAAACCTACTTCTACTTTTTCTGCTGATGACCAATGTGATTATGCAAAAGAATCTTTGGCTTCCTTTAATAGACAAATCCAAGAAATTACTCTTGAAAGAAGTAAGGAATTGGAGAGAATAAAAACAAATCCAACTGAGGCAGAAAGTAAATATAGAGATATCTATAATCGTTCGGGGTTAGCTTCAATGATTGGGAGTTTCAAGGCAGGAACAAGTTATGAACTTAAACCACTTGTTAAGGGTAGAGATTCTGCTCAATCAGCAATTGCTTTATATTGTAATTAAGATTTAAACTATCTCCCAAAAGAATAAATTGATATAATAAATTGATGGACGATATAGACAGAAAAATCCTAAATTATCTAACAGAAAAGGACTGGGCATCAGAATCAGCAGTTATTAACGAAACCTTCAATGGTTTTGGTATATCCAAAGAGCAATATATTGAAAGATTAAAAGTCCTTCAAGGTAAAGACCTAGTTCGTTACGAACGTCCATATAGGAATGGTGCGTTTGTTCGAATTACTGAAGAAGGAAGAAAGAAACTAAAACCATTTTTAAATAGAACTTTAAATTACTTTAAAAGTCATATTCTAGAGATATTAACACTATTGATTACAGCCACATCTCTTGTTTTAGGAATTTGGAAAATATTAGATTAATTATTTTCTTTCAATTTTTATCATTCTATAACTTAAAATCTTAGCAGAATCTTAGCATCCCAAAGTCTAAAACCTTGACTGAATCTTGATAAATCTCATCAGAATCTCCTCATTCATTTTCTAATTTACCCTTATTCATCTATAGTTTGTATTTTGGGAGTATGATGAGGTATGAACCTTATAATTCATTTTTAAAAAATATAGATATTTTGTGAAATTTTTGATTATAATAAGGTGATGAAAACCAAAATCATATAGTGTTACTAAATATTTTGTGTTATAGTAAAAAATAATATGGCTATTACTAGTGTTGTAACTAAATACAAACCTCTCAAAATAGGATTTTTGGTTCGAGAGGGAGAGTTGGATGATATCCTTGAGGTTGCAAGGATTAATTCCTTTCTGGTTGGAGGAACTCATAATCTTATTATACCAATAAATGAAAGCAATAATGAAGAAATTATCAAAATAATAGTAAACTCAGACATAGACATTTTACATCCAATTATCACAACGCCTGCGTTAAGTGAAATATTAAAAAATCTTCCTTATTTTAAGACTCCCCATAATTTTTCAGATGAGATGTGGGAAGAAGATTGGCGTGCTGATAAAAAGAATGAATTTATATACCTTGATGTATTTCATACAATCAAGCTAAAGAATGAAAAATATTTTCGTGGAACCCCAAAAAAAGAAAAAAGTAATGTAGCATATATAAGTTGGGAGGATGAAGATATACTGAAAAATTGGCTTCTCTTATCCTTTGGAACATTTAAGTCGAATTATAATTTAAAAAAATTATTCGAAAAAGGGTTCGTGAATGGTTTAAGAGCAATTGATGTCAAAATTCTCCCGCAGGGGAAAATACCACAAATTATTTCCAAGAAAATAACGCCAAGAGTTTTCTCCACTATTGATTTAAAAAGTTATGGAAATATTGGTCTCAATGCTGGTATTTACATAGGAGATGAGAATAATTTTGATGACCTTGCAACTTTCTGGAATTTAAGAGCAATTGGAACTAGATTAATATTTTGTCCAATTTTAAACTATGAAAGAGCGAAAGATTACCTTCAAGCTGAAATAACAGCTATGACACAAGGAGATGATGACACTATTTTTAATGCTAGTATTTATTACTTATCAAGTAGGAATAAAGAAGAAATTGAACCTTTTGAAAAATTATTTACTGTAGCCAGACCTTTAATGTTAAGACCCATTTCAAAAGACACTATTTTTAGCTATTTTGACGACCTTCCGATAGATTATCTAAATTGGGAATTTTCACAAACTATAGTAGAAAATGAGAACGGTGGGATTATAACTACCGTTAACTTACCTAAAAAGAAATTCATATTTGATGACTCTGATGATATTCATATTCAAAAACAATCGTTTGGGGTATTCATAGATGAACTTGGCAAAATTGACTCAAGTTATTTTTTGAACCCTCCAAATATTAAATCTTTGAATGAATTTTATAGCAGGGAGATGTGTTTTGACCCGTGGAAAATTCGCGTTGGAAAAGAAGGTGTAACAGCGATAATTGACACAGAAGAGAAATATATAAAATTGAGACCCCTAGAACAAGGACTTATAATTCAAAAATTATTTGAAGACCTTGGAGTTTATAATAAGTTAAGTCAGGCAGGGTTACTTTCCCAAAAAATTATAAATAAACTATCTTCAATAGAGGGTGCTCGAGTTTTCAAAATCGGTGGAGTTCGAGAACTATTTGAAAGATTATCATCAACAACTTCTCTGCCGAACTCGACAATATTAGATATTATTAAGCAAAAAAATAATGGAGTAGATGGATTTGAAAAGCATAAAAATCTTTTTATAGAGTCTAGAGAAGAAAAACAGCTGAAACCAAGAATGGTTTTTGATTTTTTATTAAAGATGGGATTCTTGAGAGCAGGTCTTGAGTTGTATTGTAAAAGCTGTAATCTGAAAAATTGGCTTAATTTAAAAGCAATTGATGATAATTGGGAATGCGAATACTGTGGTAATAAAAACTTAACATCTATCGACCTTACCAATAGAGGTGACTGGAGATTTAGAAAAAGTGGGTTATTTGCAAAAGATAACAATCAAGAAGGTTCTATACCCGTAATTTTAACACTTCTTTACTTTCAAAGAATTATCTCAGGCAGTTTTTTGTCATCGCCGTCACTAAAGTTAAACTTTGATAAAAAGGAGGTGGAAATAGATTTTTGCATTGTTCAATATAAACAACATCAAGGTAATAAAATTGAGGTGGCTATAGGAGAATGTAAAAGTGCAGGCGGGGTAATAACACAAGGAGACTGTGATAATTTAAAAAATGTTGCCAATAAGTTGCGGGAGAAGGGTTATGACGTTTATATAATATTTTCAAAAACCGCAGACAGATTTTTGCTTGAAGAAATAGAGTTATTTAAAAAACTTAATGTTGAAAAATATAAATTGATTATTCTTACTAATAAAGAAATTGAACCTTATCATCCTTACTGGGAAGCTGATGACAAAGAAAAATTACCAACCAAATCAGTTATTAGCTTACAGGATGCATATAAAAATAGTTTTTATAGATACCTGCGAGATTTAAAGGAGTAATCTAAGAATCTCCATTCAACTGAAATTCCATAATATAATATATAAATTAAGAAATAAATAGCAGTTTTGTTATTTATTTTTTTGATTTTACTTTAGATATTTTTTTATTTATCTTTTTCATTATTCTATTGAAATTAATTTGCTGTTTAGAATGAGAAATATTTATTTTTTTATAAGCTCTTTTTGCGTAACTTACATAATTTTGTTTACCAAAACTAGAAAATCTTTCATAAATTTTCCTTTTAAAGATTGGTATCTTTAATTCCTTAGCTTCCTCAACTTTTTTATATATAAATTTAGTCATCTTGCGTTCAAACTTAGCATAGCCTTTATGTCTTAGGTATGTATCATCACTACTCAAAACTATACCTAAATAATTTAATCTTGAATTCTTGTCATCTTCGTCTATGCAAATAAACTTATTGTCATTATTTTTAAAAAGTCTTTTTTCTGTTTTTGAATCTTGAATTTTCAGTTTTAACCCTTGAATAGTTTCTTTGGCAAAGCTCTCAATCTCAGCTAATTTATTTTGTGGGCAAATAATTATAATATCATCTGAGTATCTTCTATATAGACCACCTAAATTATTAATTTTGTTTAAAATTGCCTTATCAGAAGGCAACATATATAAATTTGCCAATACACAACTTATTGGAGTTCCCTGTGGTATTCCTTTAGCTTTATTTTTCTTTATTTTTTTATTGTCTCTTAAAAAATCTAGTGTTTTACTATTTAAAATAAATTTTTTATTTGGATAGATTTCTGCTATAGATTTTTTTAACTTGATAATTTCTCTTCTTCTTATATAAGAATATCTAGTTATGGACTTAAAAACGTTAAAATGGTCATCTGGGAGAGATTTTACACCTAGATTATTTTTCCAACTATTTTTTAATATATCAAAATCTAAATTATCATAAAATCCTTCTATGTCTAGGGATAAAGAAGCACACTCCTTCTTCTTTTTTACAAAACCAAAAACCTCTAATGCAAAATCAATGTTTGATTTACCTAGTTTTCGATAAGCAATTACATTATCATCTAACCCGCAATCTTTAATTTGTTTTTCGTAAAAAAATTCTAACTGATAGGTATACCAAGAGTATATTAAACTATCATAATGGGAGGGGTAGCTTATTGGTCTATCTTTCCATACAATCTTTTTTATATTTGTTTTAGGGTCTTTTTTATAAATACGATTACCTATGGGAGATTTAAATAGTGGATAAAAGGAGTGAGATTTTATTAATTCTGGATTAGTAATTTCATTTGCAATTTCTTCTGTTATTTTTACGATTGGCTTATCAAAATGCAAATAGCGTCGAGGTCGACGCTTTTGTATCAACTCATTTTGTTTTAAAATCCAACTATCTTTGAGTTGATTAAGTATAATTGGTTCCATAAGACACACACCCCACCTATCAGACACCTGGCATCTTTAAAATATAACAGGGGGGCTAAAAGAGGTTAATCTCGACTGGCTAAAGCCTAAAAATCGTTTTCACGACCAGGAAAAGTGCATTGAAACATAAATGATATGATTATTACAAACATAGTCGTAACCTTCAAATCTTTAATTGTTAGATTGTTTATCTTTCTTCTTTATTGCCTATGGCGACCCGAGGGTTGCCATACAACTTTAAATGAGTTGACAAACATTAACACTCATCTCGTAGACGTATATCTCCACGAGCAACCTAATTATAGCTCGATTTTATATAAAAATCAATCTATATTTTCAGACAGAATACTTTTCCGAACTTCGTCCCAAGCTCGGAGCATTGTTGACAAATCTATAAAATATGATATCATATGCAAAGTGATAGTTCTTTGATATTAGGATTTAAGTTACATTGATTGAATTATTTTTGTTTCTAAAAATTTTAGAGACGAAAATAATTCAATCATTTTTTAACTTATAAAATCCAAAACAAAATGAGAAAAACATTAACGATCGGAGTAATGGGTCCTGGTGCAAACGCAACAGAACAAGAAATTTTACTTGCTGAAAAAGTAGGGAAAATTATTGCCAGGAAGGGTCATTATGTATTAACTGGTGGTTCAAACACTGGAGTAATGAATGCTGCTTTGAAAGGAGCAAAAAGTTATGATTCCAAGACTGGAACAATAGCAATACTTTCTCATAATGGAGAAATAGAAAAAACCTCGCCTTATGCAGATGTCTGTATTCCTACTGGAATGGGTGAAGGCAGAAACTATATGAATATAAGAAGTTGCGACATCATTATTTTTTGTTGTAATAATTTGTACAAATCAGCTGGAACATTTTCAGAGTTTGCATTTACGATTAAACACAGAAAACCAGTCATATTTTTACACCAAAAAGATGATCCCAATAACAAATTTAGAAAGATTTGGGAACAACTTTTAACTTCTATCTGTGAAGAAGATCAACACGAAGATCAAATCATCGCGGACAACATTCAAGATCTCGATAAGTATCTTGATATTATTATTGAAAAAATAAGTAATATTCACACTTAAATTTACCGATATGGAAAAATCTGTTACCAGAAAAATTCTAAAAGGTTTAGAACTTTTTGAGAATTTACCTAATTTAAAGATTATAGAAGTTCTTGGAAAGAATTTTTATTTAATCTTAGACGAGGGTGATGAAATTGAAGTAACTGTATGGTCGGTGGAAAAAAGACATGAATATAATTCTTGGACCTTAAGCGTCAGTATAAAATCAGAGAACACTGAAAATTTATTAAAAAGATTTACGCTCGCTTATAATACCCAAGAAAAGGAAGCCGAAATATATTTACCAAATAAAAACTACCAGGAGTTAACCTTTTTCACTTAAAAAAGCTGTTTGATTTAATGTTTGTAAAAATCCTACCTCTCCATGAAGTTAAAGGATTTTTTTATTTTCTACTCAATATACTTATTAGAACTTCGTCCCATCCAGTACCCAGTAGGTTATTTTTATAAATGAGGTTCGGAGCAAAATTTTGAGCCATATTTTATTATGGTTATTTTTGATGTATTGACAGTAACCTAGATTAGAAGTAATGTGAAGAAAATAGTAACCTCTAAAAATTGATATTATGACAAAGATTGAAAAATTATTAGAACAATATGACCATGAATCAGCAGAGTATGTTGTTTTGCATGCTGAAAACGAAAAGCGTCATGGGAGAGAACCATCACAGCCGTTTGCTGGAGAAAATGATCCTAAAAAAGCGTTACAAATTGCACTGTCTCTCGCTTATTTACCAACTGATATAATCCTAACTATTTAAAGATATGGATACTATCAACAAGAGAGACCATTTAAAATGGATAGAAGAAAATTTTGGTCCTCAGTATGTGCTTGAATATTTTGTTTGTTATAATTTAGAACAAATAAAAGAAGCTATAAAATATTTTGAGGTTCAAAAAAAACCATGGGCAGTTAGAACAGATACGACAGGTTCTTTTTTTCAAAAAGACAGCTCTCCTTTCTGTAAAGAAAACCCGTTAGAGGTTTTTAATATATGGGAGGAATATGGTACTAATTTATATTATATTGTTTGCGCAACTCAACCGAAGGATCTTATTTGCCAAGCAATAGCGTTTTATATAGATAGTGAACATATTGTTATTGAATTCAATGACATTGATCCAAATTCAACCACCATTAGAGATATGGATAAAAAACCTTATGATCAGTTGAAAAGAATAGGAGTTGGTCCTAATACAATGATCTTGCATCCACTTTACCCTACTCTATTTTTACGCTCTTTTAGACCTGAACAAGTAACAAAATGGTCTTTTGATCGTATTTATTATTTAATGATGGATCAATTACTGTTAGGAAATAGTGTGAACAGGATAGAATTCACTGTAAAATCTGGGGGAGGAATAATTATTTGGTAAAAGCTGGTTTTATGTAATTTACTAGCTTAAAAAATTAAACTCGCTTAGGAAGACCCAATCTTCATGAGCGGGTTTTTTATTTAATGTGGCCATTCAAACTTCGTCTCCAGTTCGGATTAAATTTTAAGAAATATTTTTTAATATTTTATCTACTACAATATTAATTGGATTAATATTATTGATGACGATTGCACCTTTGTCTATTAGATTTTGAGGAAAATCTTTATACCAATTTAAAATATGTTCTTTCTCTGACTGATGTTTCCCAAATTGGTGGTCTTCTCTTTCATCAATTCTTTTTACTAATGTCTCGAGAGGGCACTGAAGAAGAAAAACTTTATCAAATAAATTCAGATATTCATCTTGATTTGCAGACACACCACAAACAAAAGAAATTTTTTCATTCTCATTTAATATTTTCTTTAATTTTTCTATATCACAATACCAATCATTAGCTTCAAGAAATTCTTTTCCTATACCATATTCAAACTTGGCATTCCTCATTGTTTTGTTGTGTTTCCAACTACAAAGACCATATTCTTTTGAATCTTGATCTATAGCAAAAATACCTCGTTTGTTCAATTCTTTAGTAACAGTTGTTTTTCCTGTTCCACTCACTCCTGTTACATAATATATTTTCCTCATTTGTATATTATATCATATTTTACAATGGTTATTTTGTCTTGTATTTTAACGAGTTCGAACCTATTGACTTTACAAGTTGAAAAATGTAATGTAAAAGAAAAACAGTTTTTTGAAATTGAATTTTGGGTTATGTTTGTTGAATTATTTTTGTTTCTAATATTTGGAAATGAGAATAATTCAATAAATCTTTAACCTTTAAACAAAAACAAGATGAAAAAGAATGTTTCATTAATTATTTTAGGCCTAGTACTTGCTATTGCCTGTGTTTTCGTTCCTTATTTTATTGGTCTTAGTGATAACATAATTGGAGCAATTACGATGGGGTATTTTTGTGGAATTGGTATATTGATTCCAAAATTGTTAATCTTAAAAAATGTAACAAGTAAAGAAGATTATTGGCTGCAAATGATATTAGGGCTAATTGTACTGTATATTTCATTAAGATTAATATTCAATATCGCGGGTCATATTTTTAATAAAACTTTCTTTGAAGAATCAGGGGAAGATTTCTTATTAGTTTCTTTATGTCTATTCATAGGGTACTTTATTGGGACAGGGTACAGAATATTCCTGTGTCACACAAAAGGAATTAATGAATATTACAAAGAATCTTAGTCGCTCGCCATTGTGAGTAATAAAGATCTGCCCTTTCTAGTGGAGATGAAATATTAATATCTAATTAATTTTATTTCAAAAAACTTAAAACCAATCTGTCGGGAAATCATCTAAATTAAAAACAGTATTAATTTATGCTATTATTTTTGGGGTATTAATAGCTATGTATTATGTAAAACGATATTTTGGACTTGAAGGAATGGCCTTCCCAAAGTCGTAATATGGTTTTGAAAAAATATTAAAGGACTGGCTGTAATGGTCAGTCCTTTGTTAATACTCCCAACCATTGGAAAGGACTACTAGTATCTATATTTTTCAAAAGGTATACACTTAAGATAAATCTACACAAATTCTAAATTTAATCTTATGAAAAATGTAACAATTTGCCTAGTCTGTTGGGATGTTTATTGTAATGGTATTTATGTATCGAGTGTTAGAGAAATGGCAAAATTATTATTAATTACGAACTCTAATACTACGGAATTCAATATTGTACGGCATATTTGTCATGGATGCTCCAGGTCTGTTTCTAGTGAATACATAGAAAAAATTAAGAAAAAATACTTAGAAAAAACACTAGAGCAAACTTCAGAATGAAGTTTGCTCTTTCATTTTAATATAGTTTACCCATTCCATTTCCAATGATTCGCAAGGATTGTCCTTGCAAATTAATAAAAGCCCTAAGTTAAGGGCTTTTATTAATTAAAATATTTATTTTTCTTGATCGTTCAACTTAACAGCAGCTTCTGGAGTTGAAACTGTCTTTCCAATAAGAAAGATTTTAATAATACCAATAGCTAGCATCCAATACACCACCATTGCCAATAAGGTGGTCCATTCAAAGATACTTCCAGATACATTTGTTATTCTAAAAACATTGAGAAATGGAGTAGCAAAGATGTGCGTTATTTGATAAATCAAACTACTGAAACCAGCACCAGCATTTGCTCCTAGAAATTTTAGGACAAACCTAAATGCTAATAATACTTCTACAACACCCAAAACGTACCAAACTATTTGAGTTCCTCGATATAGAGGCTTTGTACTGGGTGAATTTGTTGAGTCCATAAATTTAAATTTAAATTATTAATAATATCTATAAACATTCTTACGACTTAATTCATTATAGTCCTATATGATAATAATAACTATTATATTAAACTTAGTCTGTTGACCTAGATATTAATAAAATCCCAATTTATTCCAGACCTAGAGCCAAAGAACCCTCTATAATTGGGGATTTTGAGAGGTTTACTGATCTAATTTTCATTGTTATACTAGATATTATGCAAAAAATAGCAACTCGAGTTTTTATTTATTCATCTATCGTTTTTGGGATTATAGGTATTTTGGTTGTCATAACTGGTTCTGGGCCAGATACACCAGATTCTAGGATAAGTGAAATATTTATCAGGCTTCTATTTGCGACTGTATTTATTATACTGCCCTCATTTGCATTGAGTGTTGCTAGTAAGTATCTAAATGACAAATCTTAATTCTCAACAGTACATGGCATATACTAAAAATAATAAACTTCATATTGTTTCAGCGGTTGCTGTTATTAGAAATAATGAAGGTAAATATTTAGTTCTCAAAAGATCAGATAGAGAAATTGCTTATCCTGGTATGTACACGTTTCCTGGAGGAAAAGTTGAAGACAATGACACCATAGAGGAAACTCTAGTAAAAGAAGCAAGGGAAGAAGCAAACTTGGATTTGAAATCTGGGAAAATTTTATTAAAAGATAAATCTTTCATAAGGCCAGACGATCAAACAGTCAAAGTATTCTCCTACTTATGTGAAGTTGAAAATTCTGATAATATTAAAATTAGTGATGACTTTACCGACTACAAATGGGTATCTTTTGAAGATTTGGAAAATATTTCACACGTTGGTATAGAAGATGAATTGCTCCAAGCAGATAAGTTATATAAACTTAACATATCATTACAAAACTTAAATACTAAAAGCCTAAAGGGTTAATCTAGACAAATTATTACTATTAGACCCCCCCATCTCAATACAGAAAATTGGGATTTGATATTTAAGAGTGGTATAATGGTCTATTATTAAAGTTTTTTTATTATTATAATCAAATTTATGTCTATTTTATATAAAAGTTCACCATTTGAAACATATATGTATTATGTTATCTATCCGGTGCTAATGGGGATCACAGCCTTTTTTATTTTTGGAATACTGTCATATGGTAGCCTTACTTTATTTACCACAGTTTTTATTTTTATTTTTGCATTTATATTTATTTTATCAGCAGAATCTTTTTATAGGTTGAAGTATATTGAAGTTACTGAAGATTATATTACAATTAAAGGGATAACTGGAAATAAAATTATAGAATTTAAGAATGTAGAATATGCATATAATTTTATAAATCTAAATGGGAATTCACTTGTAATTTGGTATAAAGATTCTAAAACACAAAAGTCAAAGGTAATTTTAGTAAGGCCAGATGAAAAAAGTCCATCTCCACAAGTTGGTTTTCCTATTTACTCTTATGGCTCGGCTGAATTGGAGATAACAAAATTTATAAAAGAAAAAGCTATAAAAGCTAATCCAGGCTATTTATATACAAATAAACCCCGTTGGATTTTCTTTTGTCTTAAATAAAATTTTTATTTTAACTTATGCTATAATTAAAACATTATGGGAGAAACTATGAATTTTGATTTTAATAAGGGAAGAAAAACTGAGGTAAGTTCACCGGATGTTACTAATGACAATCCATCAGAGAAAAAAGATATAGATAAAAGTGCCGGTCTAACAGACAGAGAAAAAGAAATACAAAAATTAGCTGATCCATTTCTTAAATTTATAAGATTTGTTATTTCGGATAAGCATAAAAGATTTATGAATTTACAAGTTACAAAGCTATCTTTTAACCAAGCAAGAGAAACAGTAAGTAAATATTCCAATGAAGAATTAATCAATTGGCTGATAGATCATGATGAAAGCGAATGGGTAGTAAAGCCCGCATTTTATATGGCTGTTTACAGAGAAATGGAAGATAGATTACCTGAACGTTTTAAAAATAAATTAAAATAATTTAAATCAGAAATACTTAATTTTGTAATTCACTTTTTAATTTATGCATCATTTTTCCCCAAAAAAATGAGATTGTTATAATAATCATTATAAAGAAAATAATACTAAAATTACCAATTAGCTTATTGATTGCTTGCCAGTTATCGCCAAAGAAATATCCAACTGAAGAGTAAAATAATACATTTGCAAATGTTCCTATAATTTCATAAGTTAAAAATTTCTTGTATTTAATTTTACTAATTCCACATATAATATTTAATGTTATAGTTGAAATAACTTCAAAACGACTTAGAATAATAATAAATCCGGATTTTTTACTTATACCTTTTTCAACCAAAATAAAATCTTTTGAATTCAATACTTTGTTTATAAATGGAATATGAGAGAAAACTTTTTTCCCATATAGTTTCGCTAGTAAGTACGACAAGTTATCTCCTGCTATGTTTGCAATGATAACTATTATTAATAAAGTAGAAATTTTAAAATATCCCTGGCTGGCGAAAGCAGATGAAGCAATAAGTAGAGTTCCTGCTGGAATAGGAATAAAAAGTGCTGAAAAGAATGTAACTACAAACAATGCCCAGTATTTGTAGAGTATTATATAAGGCAAAATGAGTTCGGTTAAGATGTCCATATATATACATCATATCAGCATTTTTATATTAATTATAATTATTATTAACACCCCAATACTGATTAATATATCTTTGCAATTTAGATAGCAATTTTTGTAAATTTAGAGTATAATACGCCTATCTTATTAATAACCAAATAAATAATATGGCAAAAAGAGAAACAGGGCTTAGTCCACATACAAAATCACCAAGATCTCACAAGACGGCAAAGCGTTTAGTGATTAAAAACACTATGCTTGCTAATAAAATTGATAAAAAGAAATCTGTTGCAAAGAGGGCAAAATAATACAACATTGATTAATGTATAAATTAGTGGTATTATAAAGATACAAAAGCTATTATCTGAAATAAGTCGATTTAGTAATTTCTATTTTGTACATTATTCATTTAATTAAACTCATATAATATGAAAGGAACTATCAAAAAAATCGTCACTGACAAGCCATTTGGATTTATCACAGTCGAAGGACAATCAAGTGATGTCTTTTTTCACAAGGATAAAGTTGTTGGAGTTTCATTTGAAGATCTTCGTGAAGGGGACACTGTCACATTCACAATAGAAGAGAACGAAAGAAACGGTGAAAAGAAAACAAGTGCTGTAAATGTAGAGCGTGTATAATATATACTATTCTCGTAAAGTAAAACGCTCCCTAAAAGGGGGCGTTTTACTTTATAAAACAAGGGTTATAAATTTATTTATAAAAATATGGAAATTATAGTATCTATTTTCTGTAAGAGGTTTATAATATAAGTAAGGTTAATCTCCTATATATTCTCGCGTGATGGAAGACTCAAGGAAGTGTGATTGGCATGAATGTACTTTTTGCTATGCATACCGAATAAAATTTACCTCACGAAAAGTTTTTAGGAATAACCTCCTGTCAAAAGCCTCCTTCCGGAGGCTTTTGCGGTAAGTGTTATTTTTTAATATTTTTTATGCTATTATAATAATATGAAAATAATTAAGAAAGTTATTAAGTTTTTAAATCATTTAAAAATTTTAGTTAGACACAAGCTTAGTCACTGGCCACTTTTATATGCTTTTATCGGCAGTGTGGGAGTTGTTCTTATTTGGAGGGGTGTTTGGCATCTTGCTGATGATCTAGGAATGTCCGGATTTTCATCTCTTTTTTGGGGTATGGTGATTTCTATAACTTCTGGTCTTTTTGTATCTTTTTTTGTGGGGGATAGTATAATTATTTCAGGTATCAAGAGAGAGAAAAGGATTGACGAGAAGACTGAATCTGAGATTAAGAAGGAAGAAGTATCTCTTACCGAAATAAAAAAAGATTTGAAAGAAATAAAGGAAGATATTGAAGAAATTTAATTTTTGATAAGATAGCTCATTATTAATTTAACAGATAAAGTAATATTATTGTATGCATAATCTACCTATTTTATTTTCTGTTTTACCTTTCCTTGTTTTTTTCTTTCTCTTATTTATCAAAAAGACAACCCTGCTAAAAGCTTCTGTTGTCACTTTAATTTTTTATACTTTTTTAGCTGTCTTTTATTGGCAAATATTACCTCTCTTTTTGTATACTTCTTACGGTAAGGGATTTTTTGTCGCCTTAGATATATTCATTATAATTTTTGGGGCGATATTTTTCTTGGAAATTTTAAAAGATTTAAAAATAATAAAAAATATATCATATTATTTAGGCAATCTTTCAAAAGATTATAGAGTTTCCATAATTATTATTGCTTGGTTTTTGGAATGTTTTATAGAAGGAACAGCTGGTTTTGGAACGCCAGCTGCTATTGCGGTGCCGATTTTAATTGGCTTAGGTTTATCCCCAATAAAATCTTTAATTGTTGGTCTTTTAGGCAATAGCGTGCCCGGTGTTTTTGGAGCTGCTGGGACTCCTATAAAAATGGGTTTTGTGGGGTTAAACATTGCTGGCGTTCCTCTTATTTCGGTTTTACTAAATTCGATTGGCTTTATTATTCCAGTCTTTATGCTTTGGGTTATAACTAGAGGTCGACTTAATCGAAAAAAAGAATTTTTTGATGCCTTACCTTTTGCTATTTGGTCAGGACTAGCCTTTGTCATTCCGTCTATTCTAGTTGTTTCTTTTGGGCAAGAATTTCCTTCTATCTTAGGATCAATCATTGGATTAATAATAATTATTATTTCTATCAAATTAAACTTTTTAGTACCGAAAGAAAAATTGTCATTAGTTACAGATAAAGAAATAGAAACAAATCAGTCAACGATGTCACTATTTAAAGCCTTCTTACCTTATATGATTCTGGTGGTATTGTTAATAAGCGGTAAGATTATTTTAGGCAAAATGGGAATTCCTCTAGCGTTAGGCTTCAAACATACTTTCAGTTTATTTAATCCCGGTTTTATTTTTGCAATTTCAGGTCTTTTAGTTATATTAATATGGAGAGAGAAATGGTGGACAATAACAAGCTCAATTAAAAAAGGTTTTGGTGGGGCGATTTATCCATTCCTAGTAGTTTTCTCGATGTTAGCGATGGTTCAAATCATGATAAATTCGGGACACAATAATTCAGGAATTCTTTCGGCAATTAGCCTCATCACTGAAAGTTTTGAAACCGTTTGGCTGCCATTTTTTGCGCCGTTCATAGGAGCCTTTGGAGCTTTTATGACAGGAAGTGTCACCGTTTCAAATATTATGTTTGGAAATTTATTTTATGTGTCTGCTTCAAACCTCTTTTTGAATACAAGCGCTATTTTAGCTCTGGGTGTTGTTGGAGCGGGGGCTGGTAATATGATCGCCTTAGCCGATATTTTAACTGCTGAAGCTGTGACTGGACTAAAAAATTCAGAGAGACAAGTTTTGAAAGGAGTTATTATTCCATGTCTTATTTATTTATCAATTCTAGGATTGATTGGGATGGTATTTTTTAGTTAAGAATATATAGTATGTATATAAAAATTAAAGTTCAAGCTGGGGCAAAAAAAGAAAAGATTGAAAAGAAAAAGGACAATCAATACACCATTTCTGTAAAAGAACCCGCCGAACGTAATTTGGCAAATGCTCGCATCAGGGAGATTATAGCTTATATTTATAAGGTCAATATTAAATCTGTGCGTATTATAAGCGGACATCAATCTCAAAGTAAAATATTATCAATAAATATTTAAAATTATTTGGTATAATGTAAGTATTATTAGTAACTTGAAATCACAAATATGACCACAAATATAAAAGCAACAAATATGGAATTAACTCTAGCTATTAGTAATTATGTAAACAAAAAATTAAAAGCTATTGAAAAAATTGTTACTAAGGGAGAGGACGTTAATGTTTATGTGGAAGTAGGCAAGACAACGAATCATCACAAGCAGGGTGATTATTTTAAAGCCGAATTTGATATAGAAATAGATGGAGAGAAATTTTTTACAACTTCCGAAAAGAGTGATTTATATAAGGCCATAGATGAAGCTAAGGATCAGCTCGTTGACAAGATAGTAAATAATAAAAAAAGAAAGATAACTCTCTTTAAAAGAGGGGCGATTAGTGTCAAGAAAATGATCAAAGGAGTTTCAAGAAGAAATCCTTTTACTTCTAAATATTAATTCCACCTTAGGAATTCCTCATAACTCATTTCCTTTTTACCTTCAGGAATAACTCGTTTAATGATAAACGAGTTATTTTCATATTTAGCTTCGGCGATCTTAATTCTCATTAATCTCTCTCCCTTTTTAGTAAAGAAAAATGTTCCTGGCCAACCGTGATAAGCTCTGTATTTATTCCAATTTTCTATTGCATTACCACTTATGTCTATTTCTCCATATTCTTTTTTAATCTTTTTACAAAAAGTGGCCATTGATTCATCTTGGATTTTAGGAACTATCCCTTTTTTAATTATCAAAGGAAGTATGTCGCAAAGAGAATTTGCTCCAAGGTCTATTAATCTGTCTCGAAGTTCTTCTTTAGTATCATTTATTCCAACTTCAAGTTTTTCTTCTTTTAAGATTGGCCCACTATCGAGCTTGTATTCCATCTGTTGAATACTGATCCCCGTTTCTTCATCTCCATTTAGTAGGGTAGCTTCAAGAGGGGAAGCTCCACGGTATTTAGGTAGTAGAGAATAATGAATATTGATAGTTCCAAGACGAGGGGTTTTTATCAGAGCTTCTGGTAGTATTTTCCCATAAGCAACAACTACAGAAAGTTGAAAGTTGAAAGTTGAAAGTTTTGAAATGAATTCCTCGTCGATTTTTTCAGGTTTTAAGCATTTTATATTATTTTCTTTTGCCCAAATGGCTACTGGTGTCTCTGTCATAACCAGTCCTCGCCCACTAGGGGAGTCAGGTGAAGTGATGAGGAGTTCTGGTATATATCCTCGGTCCTTCAAAATGCCAAGTGTCTTGCTTGCAACATCTGGGGTTCCAAAGAATATAAATTTTAAATTATTAGCTGACATTTTTATCTTTTATCGAGTTTATTTCATCAAAAGATTCATACATTTCTTTTGCTTTATCTGTAAATAGGATTCCATCTAAGTGGTCTGTCTCATGCTGGAATATGTGTGCAAGTAAACCACTGCCTTCTTTGCTAAATTTATTGCCATTTTGATCATAAGCTTCGACAGTCGCACGGGTAGCTCGGCGAACTTTGCCATATATTGGTCTGACAGAGAGGCACCCCTCTGCCATCAGCTTTCTGTCTTTAGATATTTTTTTTAATACTGGATTGATGAAAACCAAATCAGGCTGGCGTGCCTTTTGATATAAATCAGCTTCTGTTGATCCTTTGCCTCGAATAAAATCCTCGTCAAAAATTCTACCAGAAACAACAAAAATACGCAGGGAGACTCCTATCTGGGGAGCAGCGATAGCAACTCCATCATTTTGAGAATCTAAAGCAAAAATCATATCAGCTATAATTTTCTTTATTTTGGGTTTTGTGATTAGAGAGACAGCAACATCTTTTGCTATTTTGCGCAAAACCGGATTTTCACTTTGAACAATTTCAATCATAAAATTTTATTTAAGATTTTTAATATATTCAAGCAAGTTTGGGAGCTTTACTGTATCTTGAGATCGATTACTCATATCTCGGAAGATGACAGAATTTTCCATAGCTTCTTTTTGTCCAAAAATTATTGAATAACGCATACCAAGCTTTTCAGCAACGGCCAACTGAGCTCCGAGATTATCTTTGGATATTGATTGGGCTATCGGCACCTTACCTTTTCGGAGTATTTCAATAACATTTAATGATTTCAATTTAGCGTCAAAACCAAGTTGAATGAAATATATTTTTGGTTTTTTTATGATACGAGGGGCTAGTTTGGAGAACCATGGAGCTTCGACAACTCTGTCGACTCCAATAGCAATGCCAACAGCGGGAACATCTTTTTTAGAACCTAATTGTTTGGCCAAGTAATCATAGCGACCACCACCAGCGATTGTGACCATCTTACCGGTTTCTTCATCTTCTATCATTATTTCAATAACTGTTCTTGTATAATAAGAAAGACCTCGGACGAGACACTTGTTTATATTATAAGGAATCTCCATTTTTTCAAGATATTCCAGAACTTCTTTGAAGTGTTTCTTGCAAGCAGAGCAAAGATGAGAAAGAGTATCGGGTGCATTTTGATTAAGTTCAATAGTTTTCTCTTCTTTCGAATCAAGAATTCGGAGAGGGTTTGTCTTCAGCCTCTCACGATCTACAGCAGGAAGGGAAGCGATATTTTTCTTGTAATAAGAAACAAGCTCACGGATATAGCTAGCTCGACATTCTTTGTCACCTATAGAATTAATATCGACAGACAAATTTTTAGCACCAGCTTCTTCTAATATGGTCCAAGTGGTTTTTATAACCAATGCATCTAGAATACTTTTTTCACTTCCAAGGGCGTCAATATCAAATTGATAAAATTGACGGTACCTTCCTTTTTGAGGATTGTCGTGTCTAAAACTTGGTCCATAAGTATAGAAGAGTAATGGTTGAGGAAGAGATTGCATTCCATGTTCTATATAGCTTCTCATGAGTCCTGCAGTGTGTTCTGGTCGAAGGGCCAAATGATCTCCACCTTTTGTTTTGAGAGTATACATTTCTTTATCTATAATATCTGTTCCTTCTCCAATAGAGGAAGTAAATACTCCTTCTTGTTCAACGACAGGGGTCTCTATGGGCTTAAATCCGTAATAAACGGCTACTTCCTGAGCTTTTTCAAAGAAGCCCTGGAAATGATAATATTGTTCATCTAAGATGTCTCGCATTCCTTTAATTGATTGAAAAGGATCTTTATTTTTTTTGTTTGCTTGAGGGTTCATTTTAATTATTGTTTATAGTTTCCTGGTAAAAATGACATTTCTTTCAGTGGTAGGAGTCTTAGGTAAGCACGACCAACCATTAAATTTTCAGGTAACACACCCCAGAATCGGGAGTCTGAACTTTTATTTCTATTATCTCCTAAAACAAAATATTCATTATCTCTCGTCTCATATTCTTTTCCTGTAAAGAATTTTTCATTTATATATGGTTCTACCATTTTAAAACCATTAGGGTTTTCTTTATTTATTATTGTGACAGATCCATCATTTATAATTATTTTCTCGTTTGGTAATCCGATAATCCTTTTTATGAAAAATCTTTTTGTGTCATTGGGGTAACGAAAAATAACAACATCTCCTCTATGAGCATTCCCCACTATGTATGATATCTCATCAATTATTAAATATTGACCATTGTCAAATGTAGGATACATAGATTCACCAGATACTACAAATGGTTGTGCTACCCACATACGAATAGGAATAACTATAGCCAAGGCTATAATTGCAAACTTGATAAGATCCCAGCCTTCGGCTAGAAACTTCTTAAACTTAGAATTACCAAGTACTTTTTCATTAATATTATTTTCCATATGTGGCTTATTTTACCACACAAATTATCTTGACGGAATATGATTTTGTGTGGTGTGATGATATTTTTGTTTCGTAGTTTATTAAATTTTTTCCCGCTTTACCCTAAAGGGCTCCGACGCGGATAAAAATTTTAAAAAACTACTACACAAAAATATTAGAGTTATTTCACGAACAACTTACATTATGGTATTATAAAAATATGATACTAATAGTGGGACTTGGAAATCCAGGGAAAGAATATGAGAATACTCGTCACAATACAGGACGAATTATTTTAGAGAAAATTGCGAAAGCAAATGATTTTCCAAACTGGAAGAATGATATGAAATTGAAATCTTTTCGATCAAAGGGTGAACTTGATGGCGAGAAGGTAGAATTTTTATTGCCAAATATTTTCATGAATAATTCAGGTAATGCTGTTTGTGGAATTATTGATGACAAAAAGAAATTAAAAAATTTAGTAGTTGTGTACGATGACCTAGACTTGCCTCTAGGAAGCTTGAAAATTTCTTACGATAGAAGCTCGGGTGGACACAATGGACTTGAATCTGTTATCAAGCGCGTCAAGTCAAAAGAATTCGTACGTATTCGTATCGGAGTTTCTCCTTCAACACCGACAGGTAAATTCCGAAAACCAAAAGGTGAGGAAGCTGTCCTCAAATTCTTACTCGGTACCTTCAAGGAAGACGAACTGAAAATTATAAAAAATATGTCCAAAAAGGTAACAGAAATTATAACGATGGTTTCATCCGAAGGAAAGGATAAGGCTATGAGTGTGTTTAATTAAAAATTAATAATTACGAATTAAGAATTTAATATATGAATCAAAATAGCATCGCCGACTTTGTCGGCGATGCTATTTTGTAGTCAGTAATTCGTAATTACTTCACTATATCTTCTAGGTGCACTAAAGTCATTCTCTGATCTTTTGGTTCAAATAGTGTTACTTGGAAGTTGTAAGTCTTTCCTAGTTCAAGAGTTTTCTTAAGTTTCTCTTCAGAACCGAAGCTTGAATTGTGGACAAGTCCAGCAACTCCTTGCTTGATAGACACTAGGGCTCCATGTTTGTTGAACTTGATAACTACTCCAGAAACGATGTCTCCCTTCTTAAGTGTTCCCTCAAATTCTTTCCATGGATTCTCTTTAAGAGCTTTGATAGATAGAGAAATTTTTCCATCTTTGATATCTATAATCTTAGCTTTGATTTTATCTCCAACTTTAAACATTGAACGTGGATCTTCTACTAGGCCCCAATCAATCTCTGAAATGTGCACTAGTCCTTCTAATCCTTCTTCAACTTTTAGGAATACTCCAAAGTCAACAATACCAGCGACAGTACATTCTATTTCATCTCCAATTCCGTACTTACCGATAATTTCCTTTCTTTCTTCAGGATTATTGTCTTTCTCAGAGAAGATAAGTTTACCTTCCTTTGGAAGAGCTGAAATCATAACTACACTAATACGTTTACCGACAAGCATTTTCAATGCCTTCAAAATTTTATCTTTATCGGAATCTTCTACTCGAGGGTAGTGTTCACTCTTAAGCTGAGATGCTGGAAGGAAGCCAGCAATACCTTGCCAATCAAGAATGAGGCCACCCTTGTTTGCTTCTTTAACAGTAAGTTCAAGTGCTGTTTTAGACTTGATAGCCTTATCAGCTTCACTCCATATAAGAGCTTGCTTAGCTTCTTTCAACGATAGTTCAATATAACCATCTTCGTTATCGGTATCTACAACTTTAGCTTTAACAACGTCCCCAATATTTATTTTCTTGATTATATCTTTAGCGTTAATAAATTCACGCCCGTATATTATACCTGTTCCAAAGGGAGCAAGGTCAATATAAACAGAAGATTTTTGGATAGAAATAACTGGACCTTCTACAAGTGAATCCACTTGTGGTGGAAGTAGAGCTTTATCAAGCATTTTACCAATACTTGAAAGTTCAATTTTTGCATGCTCTGCGATGCTTGAAACTACATCTTCATTTTCATTTTTCATATTTTTGTACTAAAAAAACCGCACTATGCGGCACAGCTTGGATTTCTTTTATTAAATGCTTTAATAAAAAGGGTTAAATTCCAATCTGGCTGATAATTTAGTTACTATACTATATAAGGTAATATTAATCAAGTATGTTATTTTAAAAATATATTTATAATAATAAATTGATATATAGTATGCTATAGAAAATAAAAATAAAGAAGACACAGAGAGAGCTCTAGATATTGCTATTATTAATTATTCCAACCACAAAGATTCAATAAGTGATGTTGGGTGTTTTTTTTGTAAATTGCAGTTGACAGTTTGCCTGAGGTGAGGGTATTATTGGTGTATTAGTATAATAAAATTAAATAGATGCAAAATACCCAAAAATTGAAAGTTGTTGTTTCTCAAATGCCCCCTTTTGTTATGGAGTCAAATAATAAATATTCTGGGTTTGAAGTTGATTTATGGGAAATGATAGCGAGAGAAATGGGAGTAGGTTTTGAATATAAAAAATATAATTTTCAAGAATTAATTCCTATTGTAAATAAAAGAGAGGCTGATGTTGCTTTTGCTTCGATAACTATTAATGAAAAAAGAGAAGAGATTATAGATTTTTCTCACTCAACTTTTAATTCTGGTTTACATATATTACTGTCAAAAAATCGTAAAAATATTAATTTTGGTAATACCATAAAGACATTTTTTGCTGAGGGTTATAAACAGTTTTTAAAACCGTTGCTTATTCTTCTTGGTATTATATTGATGCTAGGTACTGTCTTGTATATTGTAGAAAGAAATAACGGCTCAATGTCTCTCGCTTATTTTCCTGGAATTCTACAAGTAACATGGATATTTATGTGTTCAATGCTTGGATTAGATGGAGCTCTATTTGTGTACTCAGTTAGTTCTTGGATCGGAAGATTAATAGTTTCTCTGGGGCAATTAATAAGTCTTGCCTTTCTTGGTTTATTTATTGGAGAATTAACTGCTTTTATTACAACCAAAAAATTTCGTTTAAATATTGAAGGAGCAAAAGATTTAGAAGGTAAAAATGTTGCAACAGTAGAAGGAACTACAAGTCAATCTATCCTTAAGGGTTTTGGTGCAATAGTAACTTCTGTAACAACAATAGAAGAAGCTTACAAAAAGCTTAAGAATAATCAAATAGACGCCGTTGTCTTTGATGCACCAGTATTAAAATACTATGTACTTAATGAAGGAGCAGAATGGGCAGAAATTACCGGAGAAGTATTTGATAAACAAGAATATGGATTTGTTTTACAAGAGGGTAGTCCACTTAGAAAAGACGTGAACCTAGCAATCTTGACTCTTCGAGAAAATGGTTCGTATGATGAATTGTACAAAAAATGGTTTGGAGAAATTGAATAATATATTTAATTATTTTAATAATATAAAATACCCAGATAGTGGCCTTGCCACTATCTGGGGGATACTAAATATAGTATAATAAAAAACATGAGTACAAGAAGACAACCTTTAATAACAGGGCAGATGTATCATATTTATAACCGTGGGGTAGACAAGCGGGATATTTTTTCAGATAAAAATGATATTTATCGCTTTTTAGAAAGTATTAAAGAATTTAATAGGGAAGATAAAATAATAAGTCTTGCAAATATTCGTAAATTTAATCAGATAGAGGCCTTGCCTCTATCTGAGAGAGAAAATAAGAAGCCATTAGTAGAAATTATAGGATATTGTCTTAATCCTAATCATTTTCATTTTATATTGAGACAAGTTTCAGACAATGGTATTTCAAAATTCATGCATAAGTTACAAGGTGGATATTCTTATTATTTTAATGTAAAAAATACCCGATCAGGTTCTTTATTTCAGGGTAAATTTAAATCACAAATAATTGTTAATGAAAATTATTTTAATAAATTAATAGGTTATGTTAATAAAAATTATTTAATTCATAATATTCCAGAAAATAAAAACCAGTTAGTTTTCTCTGGAGATTTCGAATATGAAAATAAGAAATTTGATATTATATCTAAAAAAGAAGGGGAAAGAATTTTAGAAATCTTTGGAGGTGTAAATAAGTTTAAAAAACATTGCGATGAAATAGTTTCAATAGTTAGGGAGGAAAGAGGGAAGAAATCCTTGCTTGAAGATGAGGATTTGAATGTAATTATAGAAAGTCTTCCAGATAGTGGCAAGGCCACTATCTGAGGATTTTGGGAGTTTATGGTGTTTATATTACCTTTTTGACTGTTTTTTTCTTTCTTTTTTATTTATATTTGCTATAATATACTTATGATTATCACATATTTCGGTAAACAGTTTTTCAAAATCGCACAGGGGGACTTAGTGGTGGCGGTTAATCCTATTAGTAAAGATTCAAAAGGAGATGTAAAGGGATCTCGCTTCGGTTCAGATATAGCCCTTTGTACGACTAATCATCCAGATTATAATGGTTTTGACATGGTAATGCATGGTGATAATGTACCATTTGAAGTTAAGGGTCCTGGAGATTATGAGATTAAAGATATTTTCATTAAAGGTATTATGACCGAGTCAATTCTCAATGAAAAGAAATATATCAATACAATTTACTCTCTTACCATAGATAATATATCAATATGTTTCTTGGGTTGTATGTCCAATAATAAAATTTCAGCAGAAATTCGCGGAGATATAGGTAGTCCCGACATTTTATTTGTTCCAATTGGGAATCATGATTTGTTGGATCCTACAGAAGCTTACAAACTTGCTGTCTCTCTGGAGCCCAAGATTATTATACCTATGGATTATGACGAGAAGACATTGAAAGCTTTCTTAAAAGAAGGAGGTCAAGATAAAGTAGAGCCTGTTGAGAAACTTACTCTTAAGGTAAAAGATCTTACTGGTCGCGAAGGTGAGATTATTGTATTATCAAGTTAGTTAAATCAGTTTACGCTGTGCTTTAAAAGACATAAGCACGACGTGTGAATTACCAAATTTGAAGCTTGGCAATTCTACTGAATCAAAATCACATGCGTACATATATAAAAAATCTACAAAAAAAAGAAGAAGGTAAGCGCAAGCAAATTTTTGCAGGGGCAATGATTGTTTCCATGTTTTTTGTTGGGGTTATTTGGATTTATGGATTGGGTGTTCGATTCGGAAATCCAGAAGTAAAGGAAAAAACTCGTGAAGATATAAAACCATTTAAACTTTTCAGTAATTCACTGTCTGATACATATAGTAACGTAAGTGCAAGTGTAGGTAAGGCCTCATCAAAAGATACAGTTAAAACAGAAACCGAACAAAAAGATGAAAAGCAAATAGATTTAATGCCAATAGAATACTCCAATCAATAATATGTCAAAAGAAAAAGAAGAACCAAAAAAAGAAATAACAAAGGAACATATAAATGTTGTTAAAGTTGATATAAGTCGAGAAATGAAGGATTCATTTATTGACTATGCCATGTCAGTTATTACTGATCGTGCTCTTCCAGATGTTCGTGATGGATTAAAACCAGTCCATAGAAGAATTTTATATGCAATGAACGAAATGGGACTTACCAGTTCAGCCCGCTTTCGTAAATCAGCAGCAGTAGTCGGAGATGTGCTCGGGAAATACCATCCACATGGTGATGTTGCGGTTTATGATTCAATGGTTGGAATGGCCCAAGATTTCTCTTATCGATATCCACTTATTCATGGACAAGGTAACTTTGGTTCTATAGATGGTGATGGAGCAGCTGCTATGCGTTATACCGAAGCTAAAATGTCAAAACTATCATCTCTTCTGTTGCTTGATTTAGAAAAAGAGACAGTGGATTTTCATCCGAACTATGATCAGACTCGTAAGGAGCCGACAGTCCTTCCAACTGCTGTGCCGAGCTTGCTTTTAAACGGAACTTTAGGTATTGCTGTTGGGATGGCGACCAATATTCCACCACACAACTTATCTGAAGTTATTGACGCTACAATTCATTTGATAGACAACAAAGAGGCAACGACAGAGGATCTCATGCAATTTGTCAAAGGACCTGATTTTCCAACTGGAGGAATCGCTTATAATCAGGCTGATTTACTACATGCTTATTCTACTGGAAGAGGAGGTGTCGTCACTCGTGGTGAAGCTGAAATAGTTGAACAGAAATCTGGAACATTTCAAATTATAATTACCTCGATTCCTTATCGTGTAAATAAATCCAACCTCATAGAATCCATTGCTCTCTTGATCCAAGAAAAGAAGCTCGAAGGCATTAAGGGTCTCAGAGACGAATCTACGAAAGACATTCGTATTGCTATTGATTTAAAGTCAGGTATTATTCCTGAGAAAGTTTTAAATTATATTTACAAACACACTCAGCTTGAACAATCTTTTAACTTCAATGTTGTGGCTCTAGTTGACGGAGTACCTCAGACGCTTTCTCTCAAGAGTCTTCTGCTTGAATTTATTGATCATCGAGTAGTTATTGTCCGTCGCCGTACAGAGTTTGATCTAAGGAAAGCAAAGGATCGCGAGCATATACTCCTTGGTCTTAAAAAAGCTCTTGATCATATAGATCGAGTTATATCTGTGATACGTTCTTCCAAAGATACAGCAACTGCTAAATTAAATTTAATGAAAGAGTTCAAGTTCTCTGATTTACAAGCGATTGCTATTCTTGAGATGAAGCTTCAGAAGCTTGCTGGTCTTGAACGTAAAAATGTTGAACTTGAATTAAAAGAAAAACAAGAGTTAATCAAAGGGTTAGAAGCTTTACTAGCAAGTCCGAAGAAAATGCTAAAAGTGATTGGAGAAGAATTGCTTGAGATAAAAAACAAATATGCAGACGATAGACGCACTCGCATTATCAAGGGTGGTGTCAAGGCTATCAATGAAGAAGATTTAATCCCCGAGAAAGAGTCAGTTTTGGTTTACACCAAAGGTGGCTATGTTAAACGCACTGATCCCTCTGAATACAAGAATCAGAAGCGTGGAGGTGTCGGCGTTGTTGATATTGAAACAAAGGAAGAAGATTTTGTGACGATGTTCGTCTCAGCCAACACCCACTCGGATTTACTTTTCTTTACAAATCTAGGCAAGGCTTACCAGATAAAGATGTATGATATTCCAGAGGGCAAGCGTGCAACCAAAGGCAAATCAATCATGAATTATATGGCACTCGTTGGTGATGAGAAGGTGACTTCCATATTGCCAATAGACAAAGAAACAAAGAAGACAGTTGAACACTTAATGATGGTTACCAAAATGGGAGTTACCAAGAAAGTCTCAGCTGAAAGTTTCAAGGATGTGCGTCGAAGTGGATTAATCGCTATCAAACTTGATAAAGAAGACGAGCTTGAAGCAGTTCTTGCTGTTACAAAAGGGGATGATGTCATGCTGGCTACGACTCTCGGTCAGTCCATTCGATTCAAAGAAAGCGATGTTCGAGAAATGGGAAGAAATGCAGGTGGAGTCCGTGCTATGAAATTAGGCAAAGGAGATTTCGTTATCGGCGTAGATCGTATTCCAAAAGGAGAAACGGCTTTGGCTCTGCTCACTCTTTCTTCAAATGGCTTAGGTAAGAAAACAAATATAAAGGAATACAAAACTCAAAATCGTGGAGGCTCAGGAATCAAAACCGCTAAAGTAACCCCAAAGACCGGTAAGCTTATCGTCGCAAAGATAGTTGGCGAGGAAAATGAGATCATTGCTGTATCTCAAAAGGGCCAAGTCATTCGTGTTGACTTAAAATCAATTCCAACTTCTGGCCGTCAGACTCAAGGAGTGACGATCATGAAACTTCATGCCGGAGATAGTATTGCATCTATCGCTTGTTTATAAATATGATATAATATAAATATGTTTTCAAATCCAGAACAAAATGTGGCACAACTAGGATTAAGAGAAGGTATGCGCGTCGCAGACTTCGGAGCGGGTACAGGTGCTTATTCTTTAGCTGCTAGTAAACATGTCGGACATACTGGACACGTTTATGCTATTGAAGTTCAAAAGGATCTTGTGAAGAAACTTGAAAGTGAAATCAAGGAATCTATGGTTAAAAATGTTGAATGTATTTGGGGCAATATAGAAAAGATTCATGGCACCAAAGTTGCTGATCATTCCATGGATGCTGTTATTGTTGCCAATGTTTTATTTCAAGCCGATGACAAGCTGGGCCTACTCGACGAAGTACGTAGAATTTTAAAGAAAGATGGCAAGGTTCTCCTAGTAGAATGGTTGTCGTCCTTTAGTGGCATGGGGCCGAGCCCTGAACATGTAGTAGAACCTAACATGGCAACTGATTTATTTACTAAAAGAGGTTTTAGCTTTGTAGAAAAAATTACTACAAATCCTCATCATTATGGTATAATTTTCTCACATGAATAATTTTCAAACAATTCTGGTTGCAATATTTTTAGCCTTCTTTGTTGTTGGAGTTTTAATATTCTCCGGTCTCATTGATCTTGATTCTGGACCAGGACCAGACAATATTTCAGGTAAGGTTGTTGTATGGGGTACATTTCCAGACTCTTTTGTATCGACAGCTATTGGTATGGTAGATAATAATGATTTAAATATTAATTATGTGAAAAAAAATGCCTCAACTTATCAACAAGATTTGATTGAAGCATTTGCAAATGGTAATGGCCCTGATCTCTTTATCATATCGCCAGATATGATAAAAAGGAATGATAATTTTGTATACAAAATACCTTATGGAACTCTTCCTAAAGAATCATTTCGTAATTTATATATAGATGGAGCTGATATATATCTAGACAAAGAAGGTATTATAGGCTTTCCTATTGTTGTTGACCCTATTGTTTTGTATTACAACAAAGATATTCTAGCCAATGAAGGCATAGTCTCTCCTCCTAAGAGTTGGGATGAGTTATTTGTACTAAATTCTGCCTTAACAAAAAGAGAATCAGTTGGAAGTGGCGTATTAAAACAGAGCATGATAGCATTGGGCCAATATACCAACGTGAACAATGCTAAAGACATCATAGCAACTCTACTCCTTCAGAATAGTAACCCAATCGTCAAGAGAGGAGAAGGAGGAGAAGGAAGTGAAGGCTACGTGTCCATGTTGAATAGCAATGTTTTGAAATCATCTGTTTCTCCCATAGAGGCAGTCTTGGAATTCTTTATATCATTTTCTAGTCCTTCCGATACCTCTTACTCTTGGAATCGTTCGTTGCCAAATTCATTGGATATGTTTACTTCTGGGAAGCTCGCTTTTTATCTAGGTTATTCAAGTGAACTATTCAACATAGAATCCATAAATCCAAATTTGAGTTTTAATGTGACGGAAATTCCACAGATTAAAAATTCAACAACGAAGAGAACTTTTGGTGAGATATATGCCATTGCTGTGAATAAAAAGTCTGGCAATCTCACCTCAGCGTTGGGTGTGGCCAATCTATTGAGTGAAGGAGAAGTAGCAAAGGAAGTCAGTATCTCAAGTTCACTGCCACCTGTATCTAGAACTCTCCTTTCTGATAAACCAACAGATGATAATTATTTGTTTACATTTTTTAATTCAGCCCTCATTTCAAGATCTTGGCTTGATCCTGATAAGGTCAAGACCAAGGAACTATTTGGAAGTTTGATAGAGAATATATTATCCAATAAATTGTCGATGGGTGAGGCTATAAATAAAGCACAAGGTCAATTCGAGCTTTTACTTAGAAAATAATTATGTTTAAAAAAATATTTATATTTATATTTGGTTTTATGATAATTTTCTCGCCATCTTTCTTGATGGTAGAATCAGCTGGGTTGGTTCCTAAGTGCAATACAATAGCTACTCCTGAAACTACCGAAGTTATAAATGGTGTTACTGTTAGTACGCATGCAGGCTTTAAGGATCCTTGTGATTTCAATATGCTAATGACTTTGATCAACACAGTTATATCTTTCTTGTTGATAGACTTGGCTACTCCTATATTTGTCCTGATTCTCATATATGTAGCATGGCTTTATCTGAGTGATATGGGTAGCTCAGAAAACATTTCTAAAGCCAAGAAGATTTTGAAAAATGCCTTCATAGGGTATATCATAGCCTTGGCCGCATGGCTGATTGTGAAGACTATCCTCACAACCCTGGGGTTTGAAGGCGAGACATTCTTGAGTTCATCATTAATATTATCAACAATAATTTAAAAAAATGAAAAAATTTAAAGAAAAAAAATACAGCATTTTATTAAAGATTTTAAAATATAGCTTTGTATTTATTTTAGGTTTTACTTTAGTTGCCAATTTTGCTTTTGCTGTTATGTGTCCAGATGGAGTTGATAGAGTTACTTGTTCAGCTGGTGGCGATGGCACTACTGATGAACAAGCTGGCTTTGATGGTACAAATATTACTACCAAGATAAACAATCCATTGGGTCCGAAGTTGACCAATATCCCTGCTTTTATACATGCAGTAGTGGAGATAGTTCTTGTGGTGGGTATTCCTATTATTGCTTTAGCTATTATATATACTGGGCTTCTGTTTGTAATGGCTCAAGGTAACTCTGAAAAGATTACCAAGGCCAAGAAAGCCTTGATGTATGTCCTGATCGGAGCGGCATTATTATTGGGGGCGTTTGTGATTGCAAATGCCATTCAGTCAACGGTCGATGAAATTAAAAATTGATAATATTATTATTTTAAAAATTATATGAAAAAAATTGTTTTGTTTGGTAATTTTATTGGAGGATTGTTGATGTTTTCATTTGTTGGAGCAGAAGATACTACTGTAGCCAGAATTTGTACTGAAAATGATCTTCATACAGTAGGAGGTATTATTAATTGGGTAAGTTGTCTTCTTTACAGAGCCGTAATTCCGTTATTGTTTGCTCTAGGGACAGCTGGATTTATATGGGGAGTTATTCAGTTTTATTTGAATCCTGACAATGAAGAAAAGAGAAAGAAAGGGAAGAGTTTCATAGTAGGGGGATTGATTGCTTTGTTTCTTATGGTTGCCATGTGGGGGATAGTAAATGTTTTTACCAATACTTTTGATCTTCCAAATACTATTCCACAGCTTCCAGGACAATAATAAAATGAGTAAAGTATTGTCATTTTTATGACGTTTTGTGATATAATTAGAAGTATAAGTTAAGTTGTCTTTTCCACTCTGGTCGGTTGAAGAGACTAAATATTATAAGGATTATTAATTATTAAATTATTAAGTATGAAAAAGATAATTGCTTTAGGTTTTGTTTTAGGAGCTACTCCGCTTTTGGCCTTAGCTGCAGATACTGTGACCGCTTTTAGTATTTTGGCTAGGATTGCCCAATTGTTAGATTTCGTTATGCCTATATTGATAGCGCTTGCTGTTGTATATTTTATTTGGGGCGTTATACAATACACTGTTTCTACAGATGAAGAAGCCAAGAAGGGTGCTCGTGGCAAAATCATTCAAGGTCTTATTGGCTTGTTCGTAATCGTTGCTTTCTGGGGAATTATTAGTCTTATTACAACAACATTCGGAGTTGGCCCTGAAAGATTAAATCCAAATTCTATTCCTTGTATTCCTAATCCATCGATAGGAGTTGTTTGCTAATTACAATATTTATGACAATTATACCAATAGCTGAGGCGAGTGTCGTTACTCTCATGGGTAAGGTCAATGATGTTATTATTAATCCAATAATAATATTCGTGTTCGTCTTGGCTACGGTGTACTTTCTTTATGGTCTTATACAGTATTTAATATCTCCTGACAATGAAGAGATACGTACGAGTAGTAAGTCGCATATGCTTTGGGGTATTGTAGGTATGTTTATTATGATTTCGGTTTTTGGAATTATGAATATTATACTCAATACTCTAGGGGAAGAAAATATTAAAATAGAATCTGATGGTAGTTATACTGTTGGAGATATTAAATAAAATATCAAATAAGTGAAAATAAAAAGCGTCTCCTAAAAAGGGGACGCTTTTGTTTTATTCAATGTGCAAATTATTTTTAATTATTTCTTTAGTATACCTGCTAGTTCTACTAGTAGAAGAGATACCTCAGGACTAACGCCATAAGTCTGTTCGGAAATAGACTTAGGTGTTATCTTGAGCGCGACCATAGCAGCCTTTAGTTGTTCATTCTCATTTGATTTTGGTAAAAGTTGTTTACCTAAGTCAAGGAGTCTTGAACGAATTCTAGTAGCTTCTACGTCTAATCCATCCTGCTCAAGCCTTGTAAACTCTTTTTTGGCGAGTACTTTGTAGTACTCAGGTTCCAATTCAGTATCGCCTATAGTTACCTCGGCGTGTTCTGGAATTTCAAAAGGATAATGGTTATCTTTGCAAAATTTATTTATGGCCGTTTTCAATTCACAGCCTAATTTTCTGAGAGTATCTCCCTTATCCTCATCAAGTTGCAAAGGCTCCATTTGACCTATTTTGTCTAAAAAGAAGAGATTTACAAAAGATAAAATTCGATGTTTTATTGTTTCTTTTCCTCCCTCAATTTCAAACAATTGAGGTATTTGCTCCTCAATAATTTGAAGCATAATGACCACATTTTTTACTTTGGCCTTTATTCCTCGAGTTGCAGTATGCATTTCTGGAGTTTCTTTAATTTCGATCTCGAGCTCTTGCAAGTCAATAGATGTATTTGCAATACCATCGATATTGGCTCTGAATTCTTCGTAAATTGGATCTGCCCAATTAAGACCGGCTTCCACCCGTCCTAAAAGTTGATTGTTGATTTTCGAGAAAACTCCTGAAACTGTTTTTAGGGCGACAGTCTTAGCTCCTGCACCTACAAAGCCCGAAGATATCAAAAGATAGATCGTTGGCCAAGTTGGGTCCAACTTTTCTTTTTCCATCGTTACAAAGATTAGAAAAATGAGAGAGAAAACGACCATTGCACTAATTCCTAAAATCAATGATGTTTTTAATTCATAAGATATTTCAGGAATCAGGACTTTCAGTAATGATATTGCTATTATAAAGACCAGCAATATCGCGGTATTTAGAAGAAAACTTTCCATGGTTCTTTTTTTAGAAGTTTATATCACAATTATTCTTACTTACACAACGGCCAACCTTTACAGTCACCGTTTTTTTAGATTCATTTAGGAAAGCCACATTCATATTAGTCCCCTTAAGAGTGTCGGGACCTTTTATAAATTTGCTTCCTAATAGAACTCTCTTTCCGTTCGACGAATCGAACATTACCACTTGACTACTTGACCACATGGGGCACCAGTCGTTGGTAAGTTCAACTTGAGCTTTCTCATTGGGGGCCAGATCAAATTCCAAAATTTTTCCATATCCGATAATGGACATATCATACGATACGGAGTATGAATTTGAATTTTTTTCTGACGAATTACTGTCAGAAGATGAGTTTTCAGAATTGAGCCATGCGATTGTCATGGCGAGGAAAGAAACAACAAACAGGAAGATGATTATAAGTATCACCGCCTGTTTTGAACCTTTGACGTTGGGAGTAACTGCTCCTGGAGCAGGTGTTCCCGTTGGGGCTGGATTTGACATAGTTTTTGATATTTATATTTAAATTAATTAATTTGTTTATTTTAATATCTAAATGAAAATGGAGGGGGATAGGTATCAAAATAAACAAATTAATTAACAATATTTTTTGTCAAAAAACTTAAATTTTTCCCTTATATTATATCATTTAAAGATACAAAAGTCAAGTAGTCATATTGACTAAGTAGTATAAATATGTCATCTAAAATATAAGGAATTAGAATTATTATTATGATGGAATTGTATTATCTCCGATTAGGTACGTCTCTATGTTTTGTTGATGCTCTTCATAAGTCTTGGCACAATGAGTCACTCGATTCTTGTCGTGCAAATAGTACAAACAATCAGTCACTTTTGGATTGAGAACTGCTTCTATGGCCGATATCCCAGGATTTGAAATAGGGTGAGGAGGAAGGCCCTTGTATTTATATGTATTGAAAGGTGAGTCAGTTTGCTTGTCAGCTACGGTAATAGGAGCCCACCATCCCTTCCCAATATCTCCTCGTATATATTGGAGTGTAGCATCGACACTGAGAGCCATATTTTGATTCAGGCGATTCCAGAGAATACCAGCGACGAGTGGCATGTCAGATGTACCAGAGGCTTCTCTTTGAACAATTGAGGCCAAGGTTAGAGCTCGAGCCCACTTTATATTTTTGGCTGTAAATTGAGGTAAATAAGTCGAGAAATTTTCATTAAATTTCGAGATTAATCGCTTGGCAACGAGGGATGGTTCTTCATCTACAGGGATCAAGTATGTATCAGGATAATAAACTCCTTCCGTATATTCAGGACTTGTATTCGTATCAACTTTTATCCAATTATTTTTTTGTTTTGAAGTCCAACCGAGAGTGCCAGATAGAATTGTCGCTATTTCTTCCTTGCGTAGTCCTGGTTTGATGACGACCCATTTCATGTATGGTTTATTGTGTAGGACTTTGTTTATCTGTGATGGAGTCATCACTTTGGATAATTTATAAGCTCCGGGAGTGATGGCGACTTTTTCCTTATTCAATATCGTTATAAAACTTTCTTTATTAGCAATGAATTCAGCTTTCAGTAAATTACTTGCTATTTCTTCGTTGGTATTAGTCAGAGAAATTGTGAAGCGATCAGTGCCAACGGGTAATGGTGGTTCAGGGGGAGGAATATTGTCTTCTTTTTTAGGAGTTAGAGCTGTGGGTTCTACGGCATTGGTCTTTGTCTCTTCTGGGGAGTTTTCTGAGTTAAGAGCGGTTTCAGCGTCTTCTCTTTGAGGAATAATAACGTTTTTATTTAGTTTAGGATACAACAAATACCCACCAACAGAGAAAATGATGAACATTACTGCGATTAATATGTTTTTTATCCATGATTGCATATTAGAATTATAGCATTTCTTACTTTTTTGTGTATTTGACAATGAACAATAAAGTGCTAGGATGAAATAAATACTCATTGTTTAACCAATACAAAAACAAAACGCTATGGACGGAATTTTGAAAAGAAGGGGTAAAAACAAAGAATCAGACCCTAGGTTCAGTATTCAAACGGCTAATGGTTTGATGGAAGTAAAACGGTTTTTTGTGGTCTGTAGTAGGCCACGGAAAGTAGTTGCTCTTGGTCAGGTTATAGACGGGGAAATTGAAGTCGATAATGCTGTCAGAATGGTTTCCTTGAATGGAGAAGAAACCTTAGAATGTACCGTTGCCAAGATTGAAAGAGAAAAGAAAAAAATTCTTTATGCTGTCAAAAATGAACAAGTAGGGGTTTGTTTAAAAGGAATTACAATTCACCAATTGAGACAGTTTAACGACAGTATCTCTGTCGTTTTGCCGGCTGCTGAAGGTTGATGATAGTGAGGGTGATGTTTTTAATAGCGAGGATCCATCTTTTTTAGGTGGATCTTTTTTTAATAAATTGAGAGTTTTAAATGAAAGTGTTGCACTTACTTATTGAACTCTCTCCTAAAAAAAAGGGGGGTAAAATCGGAATTAGGTTGTGGGGGAGATAAGGAAATTTGGGGAATTGAGAATATAATCTATCTATTGACATTTGTGACCCTACGGGTAATTTATTGGAACTCCATTATAGATAATATCAAGAAATTTAATGAATTAAATATAAATTCTACAAAGTTGGGTTAATTAAATTTGCTATTATTAGCACTATACCAGCTCCAATAAGACATCCAGCCATTTTACCAACAGATGAGCCTAGCATAGTTCTTGATTCTGATATATTACTCTCTCTTAATCGTTCTGCCATATGTCCTTCAAATACTCCAGCAATTCCATCTGTAATAGCGTTACCAACAACTCCTCCAATAATCGCTCCAGCTACACCTGCAATAGAACCACCAATAACAGCTAAAATAGCTAAGATACCATTATCAATCAAACCAAATACAATATCTGGCCACACATTTTTTATCGGAATCTTGAAAAATTCTAGAGAAGCAAGA
>Ga0209417_1000962_pt1 | contig 57873 bp, 40 predicted proteins | sample RifGroF2_FD_184002 | JGI IMG/M metagenome (GOLD analysis project Ga0209417, IMG submission 184002) | Groundwater microbial communities from Rifle, Colorado, USA - Groundwater F2 (SPAdes) (version 2) | ecosystem: Environmental > Aquatic > Deep subsurface > Groundwater | place: Rifle, Colorado... | reverse complement strand
ACCTTTTAATCCTTTCGTTGGATGATATAGTTTCATGGGATGTGGTTTAGATATTAAGCATACCTATTCTACATCCCTCTCTTTCCCAAGAGTGCCCTCGAGATTCGTGAAACTACGTAATTATTGTCAAATCAGCCCAAAAGAGGTAAAACGTAACCCCGTAGAAACATCTAAATTTTACCTCACATGGCCACAAAAGGGATTGAAATAGGAAACAACGATTTAGATGGACACCACATTCGAGATTTTCGTACCAGGAATCTTGAAATGGCTGCGGAACACGAAGAATATGCTTTTAATGCTGAAGCAGGACAAATTCGATCCGAAGTCCTACACCGACTTACCGCAAACAAAAACCAAGGAATTCTTTCTGAAGAAGAAGAAAGATTTTGGCTAAAGAAACTTGAAACTGCTGACCTTGAAACTAGTCATTTACGGAATCTCAAAGAAGATTTCGATGAACACTGGAGAAAAGCCTACGCAGCCCATCAACTTTTTGAAGGGACAATCAACACAGCTGACAAAGAAGGTATGCTCCGCCAGAATGAATACCAAAAACTAGAAGACTCCTTCAAAAACGCTGGCCTAAAAGAAAAAGAAAAACAAATCAAAGATTTAGAAAAAGAACTAAACAAACGCCAAGAAGAAATTAAGCGTTTCTTTAAACTGGAAACAGATGTCCAAGGAAAACGCTTAAAAAATCTAGAAAAAGCGGAAAATTACACCGAAAAACTAAAAGTGCTCGAAGCGGCCACCCTGGAAAATAAAAACTTTAAAACCTACAAAGAAATTTTTAAAAAACATAAAGATAAATTAAGCGAAAAAACCATTGTTAAATACTACAACTGGTTTTTAACCCTGTCAGGCGGCGAACAATTAAAAGCCATCAATGATATTGAAGGAGAAAACAACCAAGAAGGGATTAAACCAAGAATAAAAATTTGGGAAATCCATCATGCCCTTCCCCCCAAATATCAAGCATCGGAATTCAAAGACTGGGGAAGCACTGAACGCCAGAATTATCTTGCTACCATCGAACATAAAATTGAACGTGAATATAGAGAAACGTTACGCAAAAATGCCAAGGGAGTTTTCTCGGAAAAAACCATTAAATTTTGCGAACAAGCTTTTAATACCCCAGAACCGGACTTTAAAAAAAGATTAACTAAAAAAATAGAATTTTTTGAGGCCTTGCCTGGCCATATTGAAGCTGAAAAAAGGCTTTGGGCGCAATTTGAAAAATTTCCGGAAAAAATTCAAGATCTCCAAATTAAAAAATTCAGTGAAGCGGATTTCAATGAGAAAAAAGAAATGCTCTCCCTAAAAATCCCAAAACTTAGCGACCGGTATAATAAAATGTTGAATAAAACCAATAATAAAATGGACGCCGCAGTTTGGGAAATTTACAAAAATGATTTCGAAAACGCCAAGTCAATTGAAGAAATGGAAAACACGGTTTTAACTGCGGAAAAATTCCAAAAATCAAAAGACAATTACTTTAAAAAATGGGAAAATAATGCCAAATATTTTAAATCAAAACCAGATGTTTATCGTGATTGGCACGAAGAAAACATTCACACCCTTGAGGCCGCACAAAAAGCAGAAAAAGATCTAGATGGCATGATTAAAGTACGCGCCAAAATTCACAATTCCACGCAAAAACTTCCACCTCATCTTCAAAAAAGAATGGATTTGGAAGCTTCGCTAGCAGATCGCCAAAAGCAAATTCAGAAAATGGATCGCCTAGCCGAAGCATACCGCTTCACTATCCCCTTCCTAGTTGAAAATGGTCAAAAACAAGAAGCAGATAAAAATACCAATGGTGCCCTCACATTTTATATGCAAGCCCTAAAATTAGACCCTGCCAGCGTTGAACTTAAAACCTTAGTCGCACATCTTCGCCAAAATGGAGCTAAAATTACCAATAAACCAGCCAGCAAAAACGATAAAGCTCAAACTGAAAAAATCCTCAAAAACGTTGACGAGATGCCGGAAATTAAAAAAGAAACTAACGAAATGGCTCGCTTAAAATTACTACTCGATCTATCTAAGAAACATGCTGAACAAGTAGGAAGCACTGGTACCACCACCGATGCCAGAACTCAACGCTCCGTCCGTAATCTGAATAAGGACGATCAAGATGTAGCTAAAAATTTCCTAGATGAAAAAAGTGACGATTATATCGTAGATGAAACCGGAATTGTGCGTGAAAAAGTCAAACTTAAAACCAGCGGCGAACAAACCAAAAAAACAACAGACACCATAAACGAATTTTATAACACAAAACAACATAAAGGTGATGTCACCCAAAAAGGCGCAGCCGAATTTGCCTTTGTTTCCGACAACAATCAGGAAATGGAACTTTCAACTGCGGAAAAAAACTTTAAAGATCGCGATAAACTATTAGGAAAAGAACGCCGCCGGAATTTCCACCTCAAGCTTGTCCAAAATACCGATCTAAGCGAGGCTCAAATCAAAAAAACCATGACCTTATATGACGCCGAACATCAAGAATCAGAACTAACCGAAAGAGAAATGGAAAAATTCAAAGCCGCCTAATTATGAATAAATTTTTTATACAATAAAATGATCATCTGCTACACCGGCAACGGAAAAGGGAAAACTACCGCCGCACTTGGCCTAGCCCTGCGAGCCAGCGGACATAATCTAAAAATTTGCCTTATCCAATTTATAAAAGGAACTTGGGAAACCGGAGAAATTAAGACCATCAAAAAAATCCCGAAAATAGAAATCATCCAAGCCGGCCGAGGATTTTACAAAATCAAAAACGACCAAACCCCAACCGCGGAGCACAAAAAAGCAGCCAAGGAAGGGTTCAAGAAAGCACTCCAAAAAGTAGACCAAAAAACCTGCGATATCCTAATTTTGGATGAGATTAATGTAGCGCTCGACCTAAAACTTTTGCCTCTAACGGATATCCTCAACCTCATAAAAAAAACACCATCCTCCATGCACCTTGTTCTCACGGGTCGAAATGCCTCGCCCAAAATTATCACTCTTGCCGATTTAGTAACAGAAATGGTAGAAATTAAACACCCCTTTCAAAAAGGAATTTCAGCCCAAAAAGGCCTAGATTTTTAAACCTCAAAATATGTATGACCTTATTATCATCGGCAGTGGTGTAAGTGGTATGGGCGCTGCTATTTATGCCGGCAGATTCGACTTAAAAACCTTAGTTATCGGTGAACTACCAGGCGGCACCATTACCCTTACTCACCTAGTTGAAAATTACCCGGGCTTTCCCAGTTTAAGCGGATTGGAACTAGCCCAAAATTTCCAGAGACACGTGGATTCAATCGGCGTCACAATTGAACAAGAAAAAATAAGCAAGATTACTTTTAATTCAGAAAAGAAATTTTTTGAACTCAAAACCCAAAACGAAAAAAATTACCAAACCAAAAGTATCCTGCTTACCACCGGTACTAAACACCGCAAACTTGGCATTAAAGGAGAAGCAGAATTCACCAATAAAGGAGTTTCATATTGCGCCACCTGCGATGGACCATTTTTTCGTGACAAAGATGTAATCATGGTCGGCGGAGCAGATTCAGCAGTCAAAGAATCGCTTTTACTAGCCAAATACGCCCAAAAAGTAACTATTGTTTATCGCGGCGAAAAAGTACGACCAGAACCGATTAACCAAAAAAGGATGGAAGAAACTCCAAATATCGAGGTAATCACCAAAAGCAATTTAGTGGAGATCATGGGACAAAGTCAGGTTGAAAAAGTATTACTTGACACTGGTCAAGAACTTAAATGCCAAGGCGTTTTTATTGAAATTGGACGAACTCCGCTCACTGACCTAGCAAAACAACTTAACGTTACGCTAAACGAAAAAAGCGAAGTAATTATTAATAAAGCCTCGGAAACTAATGTACCCGGATTTTTCGCGGCCGGCGATTGCACTAACACGGACTGGAAACAAGCCATTATTGGCGTGGCCGAAGGCTGTATGGGAGCTTATTCGGCCTATCAGTATGTGGAGAGTTTGGGGGGAAAACTAAAAAAACCCTAAACACGGTCTTTCACCACCGGATGCTCGGGATCAATGGCTCCTTCCAACATATCCCTACTTTCAATCATCCCATCAGCAGCTGGCGCTGACACGTCAGAAGTATTTTGTAACATACCCAAAGCCTTTTGTAGATCACCTTGAGAAGTAAACCCAAATGTCGCTAAAAATTGCCTAACAATTTTTTGTCCTTCCTCTAAATAGAAGCCGTTATCCGAAACGCTCAAGCTCTCAACCTCTCCAATTTTAGGCAATAATTGCATCGCAGTAAATGCAAAACCGAAAAAAGCAGCGATTATTCTCTGATTTTCCGAACTTACCTCTAAACTCCCCTCCTTAAGATTAGCAAAAAAACCTGCTGCTGCTTTTAAGTAAATTGGTATTCCTCGTCTACATTCAAAATCCGCTCCCGCATTACATATCGACGTCAAAAAAGAAAGCAAACGGGCTTTCAAGGCTTCAATTTGACGAACCAAATCGGTAGTATTCCCATATATTGCTACGCAGAATAGGCCTTCGACAACTTCCTTAATTTTTAAATATTTCAAAAATTGCTCGGGTGTACAAGAAAGAATCTCCGGATTTTCGTCCCCTAAATACGCCCCGTAAACAACCTCCAACATCGCACGCTCTAATGTGCAAGATGCCTCCTCAGGTAATTGCGAACCGCCTAATGGTGATTTTATTAATAAGCCAGTAACAAATTTCTCCAAATCATAAATCACGGTATCCAAACGTCCGCGCTCTCCCCGTTCCGGTTCCAAACATTGCAATAATTGCTCTATGCTAAGATTGGATAATCTTGAATTTTGAAAAATTTCCGCTAACCTTTTCCTAATCAAATCTGTAGACTCAGGGGAGAATGAAATATCACCCCTATAATATTTAGGGATTCCCGGCAAATCCGATATTTCACCACCATGCGTAGATGTCCAAAAAAATCTTACTGCCGACTGAGTCCCTTCATTATCCCGTACACGCCTGGCTTTTAAATCCCCCAAAAACCTCTCAGCAGCTCCCAAATATTCATCCAAACGCCGTGATTCCGAATCTTCGAGATTTTCAGCCCCTCCAGCTCCGGTAAACACGCCATTGTATGCTCCAATATCTACATGCTCTAAAACCCAGGGATCTGCTTTATTAGCATCTATCATAAAAAAATTTTGATTAAAATTTAAAAAAACATAGTAACCAAAAACCGAATAAGGAACCTAAATTAGCATCCCCCAGCCAATATGTCAACTTAAGTTGCATGCTTTTTGAGTAATTTAGCTTTAAACTATTTGCTCCGTTCCGCTAAGAAAAACGCATATTTTACTATGAACAATCCCAAATATTTTACCCAAAGCTCAATTGAAGAAATTAAATCACTCCTAAAAAAAAGTGAGCATATCGTGATTATTTCGCATCGCAATCCAGACGGCGATACCATTGGCTCAGCGCTTGCCCTTAAACATGCACTAAAACAATGGGGGAAAAATGTAACCTGTTCCTGCATTAATCCCCCACCTGATTACACCCTTATGCTGCCAGGAGTCTGGGAATACGTAAATGATTTTGATCTCAATAAAACCGATTTGCTTATTGCCGTAGATTGCGGAGCTCATTATTTAATGAAATTTAACGAAACTAAACCAGAAATTTTAAACAAAAAAATCCCACTTCTTAATATCGATCACCACCCTTCTAATGACTATTTTGGCTCCCATAATTTGATCTGGCCAGAAGCTGCTGCCACTACCTTTATTATTTATCATCTCCTAATTGAATTTGATCTCCTTATTACTGCCAATATCGCCACCTGTCTAATGCTGGGAGTGTATTATGACACCGGTAGCTTAAAACATTCCAACACTACATCTGAAGTTTTAACCATGAATGCGGATTTGCTGCAAAAAGGAGCCCGACATGAAGAAGTAATTAAAGAACTCTTTCACACCACCCCGATCAATCGTTTAAAATTATGGGGAAGAGTCATGCAACGAGCCAGAATTAATGAAAAAAAAGTCGTAGTTTCCGCAATCACGGAACAAGACTTTATTGAATGTAATAGCGAGCCAGAAGATCTTACCGGCGTCATTGACTTTTTAAACTCAATTCCGGAAAGCAAATTTACTGTGTTACTCAACGAAGATCGCAAAGGAAATATCAAAGGCTCATTTCGCACCCAAAATAACGATATGGATTTATCGAGAATTGCCGCTGTATTTGGCGGAGGAGGGCATAAAAAAGCTTCCGGCTTCACCCTACCCGGAAAAATTGATCAAGAAATCGCTTGGAAAATTCGTTCCAATGCCTTAAATTTAGAGTAATGAATATTTCCCTCCCTGCTAAATTAAGTAAATGCGATCTTCTAATTCTGCCGCTTTACGCCAGCAATACCCCTCCGCTTCTACTTAAAGATCATTCACGCGCTGATTTTGAAGGAAAAACAAATGAAACAGTTTTGCTTTATCAAAAAGACAAACTCACCCCTCGCATTTTACTTGTGGGGCTAGGCCAAGAAAAAAAAACAACCACGGAAATCTGGCGACAAGCCGGTGGCACCGTAGCCAATCAGCTCAAAAAAGGGTTAAGCAAGCTAGCTATTATCCCACCAAAAGAATCGCTAAGGCTAATCCTGGCCTTCATTGAAGGCTTTTATCTGGGACATTACAAATATGAACCTTTTCTAAATGATCCTGAACGTCAACAAACTCCTCTTTCCGAACTACAAATTATTATTCAAGACAAAACACTAAAAAAAGAACTGGAAATCAAATTAAAAGAATTACAAATAATTACCAAAACCGTAAACTCGGTGCGTGACCAAGTTAATAGTCCAAGTAATATCCTAAATCCCACACAATTCGCCAAAAATTCCCAAAAAGTGACCAAAAAATCACGAAAAATAAACTGCAAAATATTTGATGAAAAATCTCTTCAAAAAATTAACATGAACTGTTTGGTAAGCGTGGGTAAAGGGGCAAGAGATAAAGCAAAACTGATCATTTTAGAATACAAATCAAAACCAATTAATAAGCGCCCCCTAGTTCTAGTTGGGAAAGGAATTTGTTTTGATGCCGGAGGCATTAATCTTAAGACCAGAGACTTGGAATACATGAAATACGATATGACCGGAGCCGCCACTGTCCTTGGAATCTTTGAAATTCTAGCTGAATTAAATCTTCCTCTTCATATTATTGGCGTCCTACCCTGCGCGGAAAATATGCTTGGGGAAAATGCTTTTAAGCCAGGAGACATTCTAACTGCCTACGATAAAACCACTGTGGAAATACTTAATACCGATGCCGAAGGAAGATTAATTTTAGCTGATGCCCTGGCCTATGCGGTTAAAAACTTTAAACCGGAAATTATTATTGATGTTGCAACCTTAACCGGTGCGGCAATTACAGCTCTGGGATACGACATCGCAGCCTTAATTGGAAATAATCAAAATTTAACAACCCAGCTAAAACAAGCTGCGACTCAAGTTGATGAAAAAATTTGGGAACTTCCCCTTGATCCAGATTACAAAAAAGAAATTAAATCAGATATCGCGGACATAAAAAATTATAGCGCGGAAGTTGGGGCTGGAGTTATTATGGGCGGAGCTTTTCTGGAACATTTTGTTAAAGATACACCGTGGGCACATCTTGACATGGGAGGCAGCGCCTGGACAAATAAGGCAAAATCCTATTATCCAAAAGGAGCCACGGGACGAATGGTTCGTACCTTATGGCAATTTTTAAAAAATTATAAACCGACTTTCGATTAAAATAAGCCAAAAAAAATATTTAGGACGAAAATTTTTTATTCTTCTTCCCGTTCACGCGCTTTCTGAAGCAAATTTCGTAAACGTTGCACCTCCTCTGGGGTAAAAGAAGGATTCTTAAGTTGAGACGAAGGAAATGGATTAACTTGCCCCACTGCATCCAAAATAGCCTTAGCCACATAAATTGGACGCCCAGTCTCTAAAGCCATAGCTACGGCATCACTGGGACGGGAATCAATCAAAACAGACTTTCGCTGTTTTGCCTTCATAATCCATATTTGAGCCAAATAAGTACCACCAGCTAATTTTTCAATTACAACTCGATTCAATTTTGCACCCAAGCCTAAAATTGTATTTTTAAGAAGAGTGTGGGTTAACGGCCGCTCCGTTTCAATTCCCTGAAAAGCAACCGCAATCGCCCTGGCTTCAAGTTCACCAATCCATATTGGCAAAATCCGATCACTTTTAGGTTCATGCAAAATCATTACTGGGCTATTTAACATCGGCTCCTCCAATAAGGCTAGCAAATATACTTTAGAATAAGAATTAGGTTTCATTGTAATTCAAATTATATAACAAATCCTAAATTCCTAAAACACCCCTAAATTCCATCAACCATGTTTTGAAAAAATCATTTTTATTGCCACTAAAAAAAGGACAATTCCAAATGCTCTTTTTAAAACCAAATCCGGTAAAGCAGTAGCCATTTTAGCCCCAAATAATCCTCCAATAAAAAATCCCAAACAAATAAGAGCAGCTACCTCTAGATTCACCAACCCCTGCTTGTAATAAGTCCAGGTAGCCAAAAATCCAATTGGTGGGACCATTAAAGCTAAAGTGGTTCCCTGTGCTTGGGATTGAGTAAATCCAAATAAAAAAACTAAAACCGGCACAACAATTACCCCTCCCCCAATACCCACCACTCCACTAAGAATTCCAGCGATTAAACCTAATAATAAATAAAGTAAAATTAAATTCATTGTAACGCATGATATCGATTCATGTTTATTTACGCAACAGAGACGAGCCAAATTTTTCCTGCGAAGCAGCTAAAAACCAGCCTATTCCTGGCTAATTACTTGCTCACAATAAGCCTGTCGAACTTCGGTATGGGTTGTCCAAAAGCCAGTTTTAGCAGATGATTCACAAACTTGTTGGACAACGTCACTGTGCCAAGAAAAAGTCCCAGCAAAAGCCATCTGCGCACCGGCAGCAGCTACCAAAGACAACACTGTCAAAGATAAAAAAACTTTTTTCATGAGAAAAAAAATTAAGAAATAAGTATCAGCAAAGTAACGATTTTTAAAAAAAATCCAAGCCTAAAATTCAAAAAGAAATTGACTTTAAATAAAAAAAAGCGGGAAATCATAGTCCGCTACAGGCGAATAATATATATACAGGGGGGCTGCGCTTAAAAGCGCAGCCCCCCTGTATTTCCCCTCTTCACCCCCATTCTTACCTACAAAACCAAAGCTAAACTCAAAATCTTAGAAAATTCAGCCCTGGTCATCGAATTAGCAGGCCCAAAAGCATGATCTTCATAACCAGAAACTAAACCTCTAGCATAAGCATCCAGCACATATTCTGCATACCAAGTATCCAAATCTAAATCCGTAAATGGATTCTCCGTAAGCCCAAAATTAACCAATAATCCCTGAGTAGGATCCAGTGCTACCCGTTTATCAGTAAGTAGACCTTCCATTAAAAGCTTAAGCGCTTCAGCCCGATTAATCGTATCATTTGGACGAAAAGTCCCATCCTCGTAACCCTTAACCATTCCAGCCGCTTTTGCCACCTCAATATAAGGGGCATACCAAGCAGCCAAATCCACATCACCATAAGATTTCTTAGTAGCCTTGTTAGGTACCAAATACCCAGCAGCCTTAACAATCATCTTCGTATATTCAGCCCTGGTAATATTACGTTCCGGAGCAAAAGTATTAAGTGCCACTCCTTGCGCTAATCCTAAGCTTATCACGTTATCAATATAAGTTTCAGCCCAATGCCCTTCATAATCAGTATTTGTAAAATCAAAACTTACCTGGCCACCACTAACCTCGGCATTAGGCTGTTGCTGATCTTGATCTTCACTAGTAACAACCGCCTCCTCACTAGAAGAATCTACCTCGGCCTCTAATTCTGCTTCAGGCTCACCACTATTAGAAACCTGATGAATTGAAACAACCGGAGGATAACCGGTACTTCCTCCACCTGAAGTATTTGATGAACTATTAACAGTGCTAGTAGCGACTGGTGCAGCACTGACCTCACTACTGATCACCGATTCATTGCCAGAGCTGTCAACCGCAGTCACTGCATAATAATAAGTGAGACCATTACTTACCGTGGTGTCAGTATAATTACTAACTGCAACGGAAGAAGTATTAATTTGGTTACTATCACTAATCGCTACTCCAGAACTTGTGCTTCTATAAATATTATAATTATCAATATCAGCTTCGGCATTATCAGCCCAATTCAAGACTACTTGCCCGCTAGTAGCGGTTGCCGTCAACCCGGTTGGAGCAGCCGGGGCAACACTATCATTATTGGTTTTAGGTCCAAAAACCGTAAAGTGGTCCGTAGAGAAAGTAAAAGTATTCGCCGTGGTATCCAATGTAGTAGGCAAATCAACCCATTCTCCCGTACTTTCATTGAGATAAGCCATAGTCATATTTTCAGCCTGTACATCGGTAATTGAATCGGTAGCATAATCATAGACAATCGTGAGTGGCTGGCTAAGTTCAGCCTTTCCATTCGCATCGGTAATTGAAATTTCAATACCATCAGCCGCGATAGAGGCATTACCCGTCTGTTTAGGAATATTCCCTGTTTTCTTCATACTGATAGTCGCAGAAGTCAAACTTGAAGTAATGGCCCCTGAAGGAATATTGAATTCAACACCGGCATCCGTATCCGACACCTTCGAGGATTGCTCCGGATTAACAGTAGAAGACTTGGTCGGCTTAATCGTTCCTCCGGTAGAAGTGGCGGTAATATTTTTGCCCGATTGAGAAGTGGAAGGCGTAACGGTCTGCTTATTGGCAGTCGGTGTAGTGTACCCATCCGCATAAGCCTCAAGCGTACACGTTATTGTTGAACTTTGATGGAGCTTAACTTCATAAGCACCCAAATTATCCACGGCATCCATAACCGATGCTCCGTTGGTACAACGAGCCGACACCGTGGCGTTATTATTAGCCGTGGTGCTGCCCAAAGTAACCGTACCTGTGATGGAAATACCTTGCGCTTCCGCATCAATGGCAAAATTTAAATTGCTCACAGCGGAAGTAGTGACCACTTGGGAAATAGGCGGTTCAGGAAGATACCCTGTTTTGCGAACAGAAACATTATAAGTCGCATTCGGCGGGGTCTGAATCGTGTAATTTCCACTGGAGTTAGTTTGAACTTCAGCCTTAAATCCAGTAATAGGATTAAGAACTGAGACAAAGGCTCCTTGCTGATTGGCCGCACTATCTGCATCAGTCACCTTCCCAGAAATCGTAACTGGATTACTCAATAAGGCAAAATTAAGAGCAACATCCGCCGAAACAGTCACATCCGTTTGCTCCGCTAGAGGACCAGATTCTTTAGTCGTCACCCGGACTTTATAACCAGATCCATTAGGCACTTGCAAACTTGTACTGGAGCCTGAAAATTCCTTAAAATTCTTCGCACTGGTTCCTGTAATTTCAACAAAAGCTTTTTCAGAATTGAACGCAGCATTGCTTGCGTTTTTAAGATTAATCGTCACCGTAGACAAAGCAACGCCCGAACTTAAATCAACTGTTCCCAAATCAGAATTTGCAGCCGCACTCACTCCGGTTTCCAAAACTTTATCCAGAACACCCGGAATAAAGACTCCCACCGTATACGTATCGGTATTGCTTTCCTTTACACGTAAGGTGAACGTGCCATTGTCATCCAACTTGCTGTTCGTGAATTTTTGTTCTCCATTTTCACGCTGAGCATAAACTCCCCCACCCTGAGTAGGAGCGGCTCCATTGATTTGAATCGTTCCCGTAAACAAAACCACATCATTAGGAGGACTCAAAGTCACTCCAGTCACATCAGTAGTAGATACGGTTTTCTCAGTAGCATCGGTTGGCCCATATCCCATGATATCAGCCTGACAACGCCATGTGCCTGCAGCGACAAGAACGCTCCATGCTCCACTTCCATCCGTCCCAGTATTCGACCAATCCGGTGTCCAGTTTCCACTGTCATCAACACGATTACACCAAACAGGTGAATAAGCCACGGTTTCACTACCCGAAGTTACGGTTCCTGAAATTTTATACAAACCAGCTGTTTTAAGAGTAAAAACAACCGTAGCCGCATTACCCTCTGAATTATGACTTGAAGTCACCCGTACTTTTTGAGGAGGCATAGGCTGCATTCCTGGGACAAAAGCTTCACATTTAAAATCTCCTTCAAAGAGCCGAATCATGGCCACACCATCGGTACTTGTGCGTCCTCCATTTCCTCCGCCAAACATGGACTCGGGTTCCTGGCAGAAAATATCTACATTAGGAATTCCGTTGTTGTTTTCATCCTTCACCGTCACGCTTATATAGCGATTAGGGGTGAGGACGACAAATCCCAAAGTGTCAGCACTGCTTTCATCAGCATCCAATGATCCATTAACATTAACCGATTTAGGAGCAGGAGGGATAAAAGAAGGCGTTGGAGGAGGGCCAAAAGTAAACGCCGGCATATAATCCCAGACGTTCACAAAGTATTGACCTTGTTGAGCACGGAACGTCACTGAAGCTGCGCCATCGCCATCAAAAGTGAATTCTTTTTTATAGTGACCACTCCAACTATTCGCTTCGACTACACCTTTTTTAGTGGCTGTGCCTCCGGTGACATTGACGGTCAACGTCTGTAACGTATTTCCATTGACATCCTGAGCCCCGCTCAAATCATTCAAAGAAAAATTGTAAGTCTTTGTAACGCCATCACTGACATTAAAATGAGGGGGTGGTGGAGTTCGATAATCCGTAGCCACACTCGATTTATCGAGTGAAACGATAGAAGGCAAGAAAATATCGTAATCTCCAGGTTGCAGATTCTCAAATTTATACGTCGCAGTACCGCCGCTAAAAGTAACGGTATTACTCAAAACTCCTGACCATGGTGATCCTAATTGAAGATCAAAAGTCTGTCCATTATCAACACCTGTCGCGGTAATGGTTCCTTCGATTTTCGCTGTTCCTCCTCCAGTGATGAAAAAAGGACTAGACGTATAAGGACCAGCCACTTTTCTTCGAGCCGAATCGAGAACAGACAATTCAACCGTATACCCATCGGTATTAAAATCTTTCTTTGTGGAAGGCGTCTTAATGGCATTGAGATCCAAGGTCAAAAAGTCACGCGCTTGAGTGGCTCCGCCGGTTAATTTCAAAAGAACGGTACGAGAAGCATCATTAAGGTTATCGATGGTAAATGTCAATGTGCCTGTTCCCGGGCCATTGATGTCTCCATTCACTGGGCTACATCCATTCCCGGGATTCGTCATACAACTGTTCGGTTTTGTGGCCGTAGACACCACAGTCCCTTCCGGAAATTTCAACTGCAAATAGCTGTTTTCAGCAATCACCTGATCCACAGGAACATCAATAAACCACATCGTCGATTGAGAAGTACTCTTATTCATCGGTTCAGCACGGAACCCACCACCGGTCATACTGGCGCCGAATTTATCGGACACAAGCCCAAAAGATCCTGCCGTAAAAGCACTCTTATCCATTTTAGCTTCAAAAAAGTCGTAATTAGCCCAAACATAACCTTCAAATTCATTAAAATTATTATTCGTACCATCGATTGAACGTTGGACATTAGGATCAAGACCAGAAGCCCCAACTTTCAACTGAGCACTGTTGTCTGTTAAAGGATCATCCTCAGTTGTAGCGAGATCATTGTTCGCTAAATCTTGAATATTGCTCACCGTAATTTTAAAGAAAGCATCACTCTTCAAACTAAGATCTTTAATAACCACCATCTGCCCCATGGATTCATATTGAATTTTCTTATTGGACAAACTCACTGAAACGCCGCTGGGACTTTCTAAAACATAATTCTTAAGGCTTTCAGCTTGAGATTTTTTAACCGGCTCGCTGAAGAAAATGCGACATTCAAATTCCTCACATTCTGCTTGAGCGATAAAAGGCTTCACCGTGTCAGCCATAGGCGTAACACTAAACGCTTGTGAATATTCTTGAGCCAGCGCATTACCTAAAAGATCGGTAACCGTTGTTTTGACGATCAACGTATAATTTGCTCCAGGAGTAAACGCCGAAGCTAAATTAACAAGCGCTGCTTTTTCCTCAGGCAAATACACCACATCACCGACAAGCCTATTGTTTTCACTGTCTCTAATTTGTATCGTGCTGCTCGCATCAGAAATATCTGAATCGGTAATCGTACTAGAATTCATTTTTTTGCTGAACTGAATGCGAATAGGAAGAAATTGTGGGACATTAATAACCTGTCCATTGGTATTTTTGTAAGAATCCAAACTCGTTCCCCACACTTGAGGAGCCGTGGTATCATTATTGGAATTCGTGGTGAAATAAATATCATAAGCCGTCGTGGCATTAGGATTCCAGGCATCAAAGGCCATAAGGTTATTTCCATTTTCATCCGTAATAGCGGTGGTCACAACCAAATGATATTTTTGTCCAGCCGATAAAGAAGAACCTAAAGTCCCATAAACCGAACGCTTATCATTACTAGCATCCAAAGCAGAAAAATTGATTTGCGTTCCATCAGTCCCATTAGCATTCACGGGATAAAGTTTCACACTAGAATTTGTCACCGTATCGATATTAATTGGATTTTGAAAACCAACTTCAAGAACTGCGGAATTAGGAGGGAATGAATTATCTCCAGGTCCAGGATAACTATACATCACACGGTTAGATTCAAATTTACCTGTGACATCCATGGTTGTGAAAGTAGCCGTATTTGTAGGACTTGCAATGAGATTTCCAGCCAAATCCGTCACTTTTGTGACCGTAATTGTACACGCTTGCCCCGCCTCAATCCCCACTTGCTCAATCACTAACTCATGATTTCCAGCATCATAATCAAAATCCTTATCAGAAATAATTTTGGGATTAGCACCACAACTCAATGTAAAATTCTGAAGCGCCACACTACTTTCACTAATGTGCTCATCAAAATGAACGCCAAGCATCCACCCATCAGACCAAGCACTTTGGACTTGAGGGGAAGTCGCGTCCGCGGCTCCCGTTGTGAATGAACTGGTGTACTGAGAAGCGAGTGCATTCCCGGAAATATCCTTAACCCCAGTCGTCAATTTAATCGTATACGCTGTACTAGCCTCCAGCACACTCGTCGGCATAAACGCAGCAGAATTATCATCCAAATAATATTTCACAGTCCCAGAAACCTTACTCCCATCGCCTTTCTCCACGCTAAAAGTATTCACATTGAGTGTTGCGGGATCCATGGCTTCACTGAATTTAACTAAAATTTCATAAGCGCCTACCGGAACATCGGTCGCACCGTTTAAAGGAGCTACACGACTAACCTGAGGTGCCACCGAATCCGTACCAGTCCCAACCTTAAAAGATCTAACCTCTGGAAATTGCAAAGATTTCCCCGCAGCATCCTTAACGGTTGTGGGAATAGTGATTTCGTATTCGGTGTTGGCGGTAAGAACAGCAGATGGAATGAGTTTTACGAGTTGACTGGCCGCAATATAAACAGGCGTAATTGTCACGGCAGTGCCTGTGGTAGAAGAACCAGCCATAGACCATCCAGTAATAGGTTTTAACGTAATACCCGAAAGGGTACTTTCATTCATAGCATTGGAAAAACGCACCAAAACTGCTGTATTGGTTTTTACGTCAAAATTTCCCCAATCAGGATAAACACGTTCAATATTAAACGATTGATCCATAAAAAAATTATCATTGAACATATTCCCACTCATCGGAGATCCACCACTCATGGAATTTCCCATGTAATCTTTAACCCCCGTGGCCGCAAATTGAATTTGAGCACCACTGGCGATAGTCAACCCTGTAATTTCCAACGCATTATCAAAACTCTTCCATTCAGCAACCGCACTGCTCAAATCATAGGGTTGCCCATTCACTGTCATGACATAGCTGGAAAGATTCGCGGCTGAAGACCCCATGGCTCGATCAAATTTAACGGTACAACTCGTCGTTCGACATTCCACATATTGAATTTGAGGTGCCGTGGTCACACTTTGCCCTGTTGTAAAACTCCGTGTAAATTTGGAAGCCAATGTGTTCCCCGCAATATCTTTAACGTTCGTTGAAACCGTCAACGTATAACTGGTGTACGGCTGCAACGGTTCATTCAAAGTAAGATTAGCCAATAAGCCAGCATTATCATAACTGACTTGCCCGGCTAAACAATATTCCACGCCCGCTTTATTGGTACATAGTTTAATATTGCCGCTCAAATTGGAAGCATTGATCACGGATGCATCCATTTTCTCACTAAAATTAACCGATAAAACATTGTTCGTGAGAGGCACATTTATAGGATCAATTACCGAAGAAGTGGAAGGATCGTCATAACTTTCAACACTGGTGCTCGTCACAGATGGCTTCATAATATCGTTGACAGCACCGGTTTTAAAACCAAATTTAAACGATGACATGGTGCCATTAAAAATATCTTTCACCCCAGATGCCCCCCCCTGAACCAAAACCTCATAACTGGTATTAGCTCCTAAAGATGCACCTACAGTAACAAGAGCTGTACGCGTATTGCTATTATAATTCACTGCGGAAAGAGCGACATTGACTCCAGTTTTTGCATAAGTCGCCCAATCGAATTGATAGAGCTGCAATGTAGCCGTATCGCCAGCAAGGGTTAGCGTGCTAGGATTAATATCCTTATTGAATTGAACGCTGAATGTCGCCAAATTCGTAGGAACTTCCCAAGCATCCATTTGAGGAGAAGTTTGGATAACATTAAGCGGTTCATTCGTAACGCCCATAGTGGGATTATAAGTGACCGTTTTTTGGATATCCGAAGCCGTATTAACCGTTCCCCCTGGTGCATTATCCTTAAGCCCACTCAACGTGAGCGTATAAGGAGTTCCAGAAATCAACGTCGTCGAAGAATCTAATACAATTCTCACACGATCCCATTGAGCCGTAAGGTTAGAGACCGTACGACTTGGGCTAAAAGTCGCCGTAGCGTTAGTTGTATTGACTCCATTCTCATCAGAACACAATAATTCCAATTCCATAGGGGAAAGGACTCTCACTTCAGTACAAACGGGAGGCGTGCTATCCGATGCTCCATAGACCACGACCTCACGAGTCAGTGGCTCACCCCCAGTAACCGTTCCGCTAACAATAACCGTATACATTGAATTAGGGGTCATATCAGACGCCAAAAGCAATTCCGCATAAAGACCGTAAACAACAACATTAGAAATAACTACCGGATTTTGTCCCAATTGAACCGTAAAATTACTAGGAACAGCCAATGAAGAATTCAACGCTTTATTAAAATCAATACCAATGCGATTCAATCCCAAAGGATAAACGCCCATGACTCTCAAAGAACTCACATAGGTATTATCAAGCCCCGGCGTAGCGGTTTGCTTAAAAAAGTCATCGGCAGCCGATCCCAAAGAAGTTCCACTGCTATCTCTTCCCAACGCTTCGTCAGCATTACCTGTTGAAGTTCCTGGTAAAGCATTGTCTGAAGCATAACCATCATCAAAAGTACCCAAAGAAACCGAATCCATCATAAGAGAGGTATTGTCCACGAGTTGAAAATTATCATTATCTTGCAGATTTTTACCTCCAGTGGGCTGAGCTAAAATGATTTTATCTCCATTGCGGGTATCCGTAATAGACCCTCCGGCCGTACTGCTATAAATCACAACCCCAAATTTATCCTCACCTCCAGGATTAACAGCGCAAGAAGGCCCTGCGGCTAAACTACAAACAAGCAAAGGCCCCGTCATAAAATTAGTACGCGTCACAATTACCTGCCAGTTCGTTAAGTTTTTATTGCTCTCATTGACACGAAGTTCAATGAATTCATCATTCGAATCAACCGATCCGCCCCCAACAGTACCGTTGTAATTATTACTACTCCAATCCCGCCGAGGAGCTGTGACGATTTCATTAATGACCACATCAGGACCAAAAAAGCCCCCTTCATTATTCGGGGCGCAATTAATCGGACGAGTGACCTGAAAAGCTAAAACATTTTGGATGGCTAAATCATCTCCATTAGGATAGCCACAAGCGACACCAACTCCATTCAGCGTATTGAATGTAACGCGCACATTTTCTGGATTAATTTGCTCAACAGTACTAGCAATGTGCGGACTCCCATCCTTAGATATCGTATAATTTGAAGCCGTAAGCACCGTCGCATTATCGGTTATATCCGCATTAAAGCCAATATCCAATTTATAATTATCAGTTCCATTGACATCAGCAAAAATTACGTCAGTGGGCACAGCCGCAGAAACCGTAAAAACTTGACCAACCGCAGTCAAAAGCACCACGATGATCAGTGGTACAACCACTATTTTACGCGTTAAGGATTTAAAGTGAGTGAGTATATTCATTGTGTTTTGGGTTAAAATTTTTGTTTTTTAAAAAAGTAAAAAGGTCTGGGTTACCCCAGAAATGGATCAATCCCCCTCATAAAAGGAGGTTTATTTTTATTTTTACAACATATATAGAGTGCAACATGAGAAACAAGCGTTAACTGAATTTCCAAGAAAAAAAATTGCACGTATCTATTTATTATAAAACCTTTTTGCAATATTTGCAAGTAAATATCTCAAAAATTCCCTCTCTTTCGCCACCCAAAAAAAATCAACTGTAACCACTAAATAAAAGCGGAGGTGTATAAATGCTCAACTAAAATTTTAAGACCCAATCCTATTAAAATAATACCTCCTAAAATTTCCGCTTTTTTTTCAAAAAAATGCCCAAATCGAAATCCGATATTAACTCCTAAAAAAGACATAAAAAATGTAACCATCCCAACTATCATTGCCATCAAAGCAATAGATCCTTGCAAAAAAGCAAAACTCACCCCAACCACTAAGGCATCAATACTAGTGGCTAAGGCCAAACCACACAAAATAACCCACTTCATTCCCTTCAAAGAACGATCAATTTCAGCCATTTTAGTTGATTCATAAATCATTTTAATCCCAATAAGAACCAATAAAAAAAAGGCAATCCAATGATCTATCTCCTCAATAAATTGCTGCAAGCTACCCCCTATCAACCAACCAATAACCGGCATTAAACCCTGAAAAAATCCAAAATAAAAAGCAATTCTCAAAGCAGCTAAATAATTAAACCTTTTAAGAGAAGCCCCCCCTGAGACCGAAACCGCGAAAGAATCCATAGACAAACCTATCGCGATTAAAAAAATAGAGAAAATGTTCATAAGAACCCTTACAGAAAATAATAACACCACTAAGGACGCATTCTGGTCAACATCCTAGGGAAAGGAATTGTTTCACGAATATGCTCAATTCCACACACATAACGCACCATACGCTCCAAGCCCAATCCAAAACCGCTATGTGGCACAGACCCATATTTTCTCAAATCTAAATACCACTGATATTCCGGCCCCTGCAATCCTTCCTTTAAAATAGCCGCTTTCAGCGTATCATAATCATCTTCACGCTGCGATCCCCCAATTAGTTCCCCTGACCCTTCAGTCCCAATAAGATCATCATTCAGCACTAAATCAGAATTTTCCGGATCAGTTTTCATATAAAAAGGCTTAATGGATTTCGGCCATTTATGAATAAAAACAGGCACCTCACTATCCTGAGTTAAAAGCACTTCATCGTCATTGCCAAGATCTTGTCCAAACTGAATATCAGACCCCCTTTGATGCAATTCATCAATCGCCTCAGTATAAGTTAATCTCTTAAAAGGAGTTTTTATCTTCTTTAAAGGCTCAATATTACGCTCCAAAGCCTCTAATTCCGCTAAACAATTTTGCAAACAATGCTGGATCACAAAAGTCACCAAATCTTCTTGCAGTTTCATGCTATCCTCATGTTCAAGGTAAGCAGCTTCGGCATCCATCATCCAAAATTCTGTTAAATGCCTCTTAGTTTTGCTCTTTTCCGCTCGGAACGTTGGTCCAAAATCAAAAGCCTTTCCCACAGCCATAATAGCGGCCTCAAGATAAAGCTGCCCGGACTGCGATAAATAAACTTTCCCTTCATCAAAATACTCCAATTCGAATAATGTCGTGGCTCCTTCGCAAGCATTTGGGGTAAAAATCGGCGTATCAATCTTAATAAATCCACGCTGATCAAAAAACATGTAAACCGCCCTAATTATTTGATTTCGGATTCGCTGAATTGCCCACTGCCTCTTGGAACGCAACCACAAATGACGGTGATCAAGCAAAAAATCAGGGCCATGCTCCTTTTTAGCAATAGGATAATCCTCAAAAGGGATCTGCCCAATTTCAATATCATTCACCTGTAATTCAAAAACATTTTCAAGCTTAGGATGTTTAGAAACAATTCCAGTGACTTTGCAGGAAGATTCCATTTGAAGTTGCTCGGCTTTAGCCATCACCGCTGGTGTCACTTCACTTTCTGCCACCACACCTTGCACCATCCCGCTTCCATCCCGAAGCTGTAAAAAATAAATTTTACCACTCCCTCTTTTATTATACATCCATCCCTGAATAGTGACTTCTTCGCCAACATGCCTTAAAAAATCTGAAATTTGGACAATCATTTTAAAAAATAGTTAAATAATATCAAATCGCAATCAAAACAACATGTATACTAAAAAGCGAGATAAAGTAGTATAAACAAACATATATATTTTAACATCGAGAATTTTCCCATTCAATAAAGAATTTCCTATTATGTTCCAATTTATCGCGGATCAAATCACCTATCACCTTTTAAACCTACCCACCGAAAATGCGTTAGGAGATGCCCTAAATTTTTTTATTTACGATACCTTCAAAATTCTAACTCTTATTTTTATCGTAATTTCCGTAGTGGCCTTCATAAGAACTTTCCTAGCCCTATCTCAACTAAAAAACCTTTTAACTAAATCACACTATGGTCTTGGCAATCTTATCGCCGCCCTTTTCGGAGCCATTACTCCGTTTTGTTCATGTTCCTCCATCCCGTTATTTACCGGATTCATCAAAGGGAATATTCCCATGGGCATTGCCTTCTCCTTTTTAATAACCTCTCCTTTGGTCAATGAAGTTGCTTTTATTTTAATGGGGGGATTATTTGGATGGCGGTTAGCCTTTCTATATGCCATAACCGGGATAATTTTAGGGGTTGTAGCCGGCCTTTTTATTGGAAGCCTTAAAATGGAAGACCAACTCATCCTAGACAACAAAGAGGAAAAACTAAAAGCTAAAACCGTTCCCCTAAAATTAGAAAATAAAATCAATTTTGCCGTCAAAGAAGGATGGAAAACACTTAAAAAATTAACACCGTACGTAATTATAGGTGTGGCCATGGGGGCTATTATTCACGGATATGTCCCCCAAGATTTTTTCATAAAATCCATTGGGGAATATCAAATTCTAGCGGTTCCCATAGCCGTACTCCTAGGCATTCCCATTTACGCCGGATGCTCAACAGTGGCTCCGTTAATCTTCGGCATTACCTCAAGCGGAATTCCGCTCGGAACATCCTTAGCTTTCATGATGGCTATTGCCGGATTATCCCTACCTGAAGCTATTATCCTAAAAAGGGTCATGAGTCTCAAGTTGCTGGCGGTTTTTTTCCTAGTAGTAGCAATCGGAATAACGATGATTGGCTACTTTTTTAACTTTATGGCTGCAAAATAGTTTCTGTTTCACCATTAATCGAAATCACAACGTCCTTTACAAAAGAAATGGCTTTAATTGTTTGAGTTATCTGTGCTCTAATTCCGACCACACGACATGATCCTCCTACTGCTTGATCAAGCGCTTCATTAAAATCAACAAAAGCCGTATCCCCCTTAATAGAAATTGAATTAACCTGAATCCCTGCATTTAAAGAACTAAAATAGCCTTCATTTTTTTCATTTTCTAAAGGCCCAATCAAAAGCTGACTCAAAATTTCCTCCATAGTTAACTCTCGAGTCGCTTTGCGAGTAACCGGATAAACTTGATCGCAAAGAAATCCCCCAGGGTCTTTAACCGTACTTCCCCAAAACAAACTATAATCAAGAGAATCAACAGAAGCAAATTTAACAGGTAAATCAAAAATTTGATCATTCTCCGGAAGGCCTGATGGATTATCCTTTGCAAAGCGCAAAATACCTTGATTCACTAAAGGAGTAGGAAAAATCAAGGTAGCCCTAAAAGGCACCATTTGATCAGTCATCCAATCCCCTTCTGCTTGAGCCTGAGTTAAAGCAATTTCCTCACCGGCCTCGTTAAGCAACTTTATTGGAAAAACACCTTCAAAATACCACGCTCCGGGTGCCTTGCCCTGAATCACTAAAGGACTTTGGATTTCTTCATTAATTTTAGGAATATCTACTAAAATAGTTTCATTCTGAGTAACAGTAGGCCAATCTGAAGGGGAATCAGTCGATGGGATATTAAAACTACACCCTAGCCCACTGAGGGACAAAATAATTAAGAAAAAAAAGCATAAATAAGATTTCATAAAAATTTTCATATTCATAAATTTTAAAAAGCTTGTAAGAAACCGCCACCAAGTGGATTATATAAGTGAAATTGAAAAAAATCCAACGCTTACCCTAAAACCCTTAAATTCGCTTACATGCCTACAGAATCAGAGGAAGAGCTCATCACCGCAGCCAAAAACAATAAACAAGATTTTATTAAACTTTATGACCGCTATTTTGATCCCATTTATAAATTTCTATTGACCCGCGTTACCAATTTAGATCTTGCCGAAGATTTAACCTCCGAAACCTTCTTCCTCGCCCTAGAAAACATTGACCGCTATCAATACACCGGCAAACCATTTAGCGCTTGGCTTTATCGCATCGCCATCAATGAAATGAATCGTTACTTTCGACGCCACAAAAAGGAAAAACAAATCATGGAAGCGGCTTGGCCAGAAATATTTAACAACCCTGAATCAGCTGATACTCAACTCAAAGAAAACGAAAATCAACTAAACCATCTTAATAATCTCAAAGAACTTAACACTGCCTTTAAGCGGCTTAAACCAGATGATCAAAACTTACTTTCCCTTCGTTATTTTCAAGACCTTTCCTATCAAGAAATTTCCAATGCTCTGAATTTAAGCCTCAGTAATGTCGGGGTAAAACTCAATCGTGCTCTTAAACGCCTCTCTCAACTCTCTAACGCCTCCTTATCATGACTTCTTCCAGTAATCAGCCTCAAAATTCGCTAGAAAATAATCTTAAAAAACTCTCTATGTTCCTTAAACGTCGCGCCCGTTCAGGTTTCAAAAATCAATTAAGACAAACCCTCACCGAAAAAGCCGAAACCCTCAATGAATCACCCCCCAAATGGAACTGGCACTTTAAACAATTTTTCCTAAAACGCTTACTGCCAGTCACAGCCACGGCTTTGATCCTCATTATCACAACCATAATGCTTTTCCCGGGAGGAGTGACCGGCCCATTATCTATTAAGCTAATCAACACAGCCGCAGCCAAAGATTATTACATTCTCACGGCAAATGAATCTGACTGGAGTGGGATAACCGCCAATGCCCAATTTAAACTTCAAAGCAAAGGCCCCCTAAGTGTTAAAGAAATCAAAAAAGCGCTCACTGTTTCACCAGAAACCAATCTCAAAATTACCCAAACCGCTGAAAACGAGGTTACCATCATCCCTGAACAAAATCTAAACACTGGCACTATTTACACCTTTGAATTAGCAGCCCAAGAATTACCAGACAGCCCCTATCCAAAAGAATACCAATGGGCCTACCAAGTTTCTGAAGCCCTTAATATTACCGGCACTCTCCCTGGAAATCAAAGCGCTGGAGCACCAACCAATAGTGGCATTGAAGTCTATTTCAATTATCAAGGGGTAACTGCGGATGATTTTAAAAATCATTTCACCATCTCTCCAGCAGTTAACGGCACTTTTCAGGTTAAAGGTAAAACCGGAACCTTCATCCCCAAAGCTTCAATCGGACTCCAACCAGGAACAATCTATACAATCACCATTACCGCCGGCCTACCTTTAAGCGACACGACTAAAAGCTTAACTACGGATTATATTTTTCAATTTGAAACCTCAACCGAGCAAAGGAATAAAACCACGCTCCGCTTCCAAAAAACATTTTACGATTTCGACACTACCACCAAACCCGAATTCCCAATTTACTATTACCAAAATGGGATAAACGAAAAAGAAGAAAATAATAATGTGGCAGTTCAAATTTATCGTTATGCCAGCGGCGAAGATTACATCAATGCTCTCCAAACTCAACATCAAGCCGCACCATCTTGGGCCTACGTTACAGAAGAAACTTACCTTTCCTCTACGAAAAATCTAGAAAGTATTTTGCAAATTCCGTCGATTCCAATCGTAACCCCAGATTACCAAAACACTATTATTTTGCCTGAACCTCTACCCACAGGTTATTACCTCGTCCTGGCCACTAAAGAAAATGTCACAGATCAAGTTTTCCTTCAAGTATCTAACGTAGCAGCCTATTTAACCTTAAGTAATGCCCAAAGCATCATCTGGGCCAATGATCTTACAACCGGGAAACCACTTCCTGGAGCAGAAGTTGAAGTTCTTAACTACAACCTTTCCACTAAAACTGACTCCGAGGGAATCGCCACCTTTGACCAACTCATTAACAAAGTGGGCGGCGTCCAAGAAGAAAATAAATTTATCTACTTCAAAATCAGCGCCAACGGAAAAAGTACCTACTACGAAGCTGAACTAAATGGATGGAATCAACCAACCAGCAATGATAATTATTGGCAATTACTTCAAACCGAGCGCCAAACTTATCACCCTACAGACACGATTTATTATTGGGGAATAATCCAAGGCCGCAAAAACCCCATCCAATCCGAAGCAACCCTCATTTTAAGTAAAACATATCTTTTTTACGAGTTAAAAAATTCGCTTGAACAAATGACCAAAAACAACGAAATCGTTTTCCAGAAAAACATTCATTTGCAAGATGGCATAGCCTTTGAAGACAAAATTGATCTAGAAAAAATCGAACCATGGCAATACACCTTAGCCATTATTCAGGATAATCACATCCTAGCCCAAACTAACCTAAGCGTCGAAAATTATATTCTCCCTGCCTACCAAATATCCCTAGAAACAGACAAAGATGTTCTTTACGCAGGGGAAACGACCATTATTCATGCTTATGCCCGGTTCTTCGAAGGCACTCCGGTCTCAAATGTGGAATTACGCTACACTCTACCCAATCAAAACACAGGCACCATATCTACCGATGAAAACGGAGAAGCAACTTTTTCTTTTACAGCCACCTTAGATGATCAATCTTGCAGCACCTATTGCCCAATTGAAGAATATCAATACCTTATCGTCACTCCTCTTAAAGAAGAATTAGCAGACATTCAAGCCAGAATACCGATCCAGGTATTTCGCTCTAAGATTGAAGCCACTAATTTTGAAATAACAACCCAAAAATTCTATTTAAAAACGCAACAAATTGACCTCAATCAAATCGCCCAAAAAAGCACTAATTGGGAAAATAGAGAAAATATTTACAGCGGACCTGCCCCACAGACCCGCCTTGAACTTGCCCTAACCAGAATAGATTGGGTAAAAACCGCTACCGGAGAATATTACGACGAAATTGATAAAACGGTCCATATCACCTATCGCAACGATCGTATCGAAGTCCCTTTAGGCACCACAACTTTATTTACAGATGAAAAAGGGGAACTTAATTATACTCCTACCTTAGAAGCAGATCATGAATACGATCTTAATTTTACAATTTACGATGCCGAAGGTCATTTTTACAAAGACCATCACTGGGTTGGCCAGAGAACATTTTCGCCTGATGATGACAGCTCTTATCTTATCCTTTCGGAACAAAAAGCCGAAGATCCTTTTCAAAATCAAAATTTTACAATCGGCGAAGCAGTGAATTTAAAAATTACTAATTCAAATCCCGAACTAAGCATGCCCCAAACTGAAAATACTCGCTATTTATTCATCCAAACCCAAAATGGTATTACAAACCACCTCATTCGAACCACACCCCAAAACAAATTCACCTTTAAAGAAGATATGATCCCCAATATTAATGTTCAAGCCATTCTCTTCGACGGAAAATACTTTAGCCAAACTGGGCTAGAATACATCAACTATGATCAGGAATTAAAGAGACTCAATGTTGAAGTAAGCCTCGAAAAAAATCGCTACGAACCAGGAGAAAAAGCTAATCTCACTATTAAAACATCCTCTCAAAATAAACAACCTACATCAGCCCAAGTCAACGTTTATTTAGTAGATGAAGCCTATTATGCGCTTTTCGAAGAATCATTCCGTGATCCACTCCCTCAATTATATTCAGCGATTGGAAATAATTTACAATACACCTATAGTTCTGAATCAAAAGAAACCATGAATGGTGGAGGGAAAGGAGGATGCTTTATCGCCGGGACCCAAATTCTAATGACTGACGGCAGTACTAAAGCAATTGAAAAAATTGAAACTGGTGACCGCATTTTAACTCGACAAAACGAATGGAATGGCGAACTTATGCCAGCAACCGTCTGGAAAACCTACGAACACCTAGTTTCCGACTATTTACTAATTAATGAATTTTTGGGAGTCACCGGTGAACACATTTTATTTATTAATGGAAAATGGCAACTTGCCAATAACTTAAAGCTGGGAGACGTCTTAATTAACAAAGATGGTCAAAAAATCATTGTTAGCACTATTGACAAAATTCATACTCCTCTAAAAGTTTATAACTTCGAGGTCCAACACTATCATACTTATTTTGCCAACGGCATCTATGTGCACAATGACAAAGGAAGAACACGAGAAGATTTTCGTGATACCGCGCTGTTTGAATTAGTTCAAACAGATAGTAACGGACAAGCCACTCTTAATTTTGAATTTCCGGACAATATTACGTCCTGGCGAGTTGTAGCCACAGCCGTAAAAGGAGGTGATATTCAAGCCGGATACGGCCATACTAATATTGAGGTTTCTAAAAAATTATTTACCCTACCAGTAGTAAACACCCAATACCTTATTGGAGATAAACCGCAAATCCCAATTCGGGCTTATGGCGATGCCCTTAACTCTGACACCTCCATCGAATTTAAAACCCAAATCGATACCTTAAATTACACCGAAGAAAAAACCGGACTTGCTTTTGCCACGACCTATTTCACCCTTCCAAACCTTACCCAAGGCACTCATCGATTTTTAACTTCTGCCAAAATCAAGGATAATACCGATAGCCTTGCCCTACCATTTACAGTTGAGCAATCACATTTAACTAAACAAGTCACTAGCCAAAATGTGCTCAGTAATAATTTTCACCTCCAAGGGGCTCCCACCGAACGCACCAAATTGACCTTTCTTAATAACGAAATTTCTTCAATTTACGACTTTTTACTAAATTCTCTTTTTGAAACAGGAGATCGAGTTGACCAAATTACGACCAAGACATTAAGCCGGGAATTACTTAACCAATACTTTAACGCTAACCTTCCGACCGAAGAATTTCCAACTTTCCTCTATGAATCAGGTTACGAGAATGAAGGAATTACGCTTTTCCCTTATAGTGACAGTGATCTTAAATTAACGGCTCAACTAGTTGGCGTTAATAAAAATTTATGGAGTTTAACCCCTCTTAAAAATTATTTTATCTCAATTCTGAATGACAAAAATCGCCTGCTTTCAGAAAAAATAAAAGCTTTATACGGATTAGCCAACCTAGAAGAAAATTATTTATCTGACCTTAATTATCTTAGCGAAAATTTTGATTTAGGCCTAGAAGACCAAATTTACACTGCGCTGGCCTACTCCACCTATGGCGCCCAAGACAAAGCTAATGACCTTTTTCTTAAAATTCTGGATCAAAATTCAAAACTGGAAACAAATACTCTCAAAATTACCACTGCTGGCGCTACGCAAGAAGATGAACTTTCCTGGACAGCGCTTATGGCAACATTAGCAGAACAACTCGGCAGCGATCGCCGTGATGTACTTTGGAATTATGTAATTGCACCTAAAAATAACGAAAATATGGCCGAACTCATCCTACTTGAAAAGCTTCTATATACCGAAAATCGCTTAGCCAGAGGTGCCAAAACAACAGTTTCCTTCACCATAAATAACAAAAAAATCAGCCTAGTAAATAACGAAATTTATGAAATTAGCCTCCTACCAACAGAGCTAAAAAATACAACTTTTTCAAATATTCAAGGTGAAATTGGCCTAATTAGTAGCTACGAAATCCCCATTGATCTTGCCACGATTCAAACTGACTCTCGCCTCCAAATTACCAGAAAATACCTTGTTAATGGCCAAGAAACAACCACCTTTAAACCAGGAGATATGGTAGAAGTTCATTTTACCTACAATATTCCAAACGATCTTGAAGGCGCTTACCGCATTATGGATTACTTACCCAGTGGCCTCCAATCTGCAACCCAAGTCCAAAATTTTAGACCCTATCAAAACTCCACGGGAAACCAGAATTATAGAATGCCCTATCACCATGACCAACAAAAACTTTCCTTCTATATTTATTGCAGTAAAGATTATGGTTGCCAGGATAACGCGGGAAATACTGGCTTTTATTATCTGGCACGCGTTATAAACAAAGGAGAATTCATTACTGAACCATCTATCATTCAAGGACTAGGTAATTCAACTCTCATCAATACCAGTGGGACACGAGATTCAATTACTATCCCCTAACATAATCCTCCAGTATGGGGCAAAATTCCGAGCAAACAACTACGATTATTAGGCCATATCAAAAAAAAGATTGGCCCGCTATTTACAACTTAATTACCGATCTTCAAAATCACATTGCCTAATCGATCCCCTTAAAAGATATTATCCAAAGCAAGAATTTGATATCAAGTCCTACATGAATCTAACCCAAAAATACATTAGCAAAGAAAAAGGCATAATTTTTGTGGCGGAAGAAAAAAAAGAAATCATTGGCTGCATTATTGGTAGTCTCTCCCCATTTTCTTTAAGCGAAAAAATCGAAAGGTATCTCAAAAAAAGGGGCTATATTAGGGAACTAATTATTTCCCGAAAAGCTCGAGGCCAAGGATTAGGGAAAAAACTACTTTTGGCCATAGAAAATTATTTTCGCGAACAAAAATGCCAAATTATCAAACTCAACTGCTTTGGCCCAGATTTAAAAACCCACGCTTTTTATACCCACCTGGGATACAAAAATCATATTATTGAAATGGAAAAAAAATTACCTAATTTAGAATAAAACTTTCACCTTTCAAGAAAGCGCTGAACCATATCTTCTAAACTCATTCCGGGATGAGTACGAGCAATAAATTCAGGATCTAAAGCTTCACCTTTCTTTTCATCAGCTAAGACTACCAGCAATCGTTTTAGTGTTTCAACATATTCCTGATTCCTATCTGGTGCTTGTTTAACAAAAGCAACTATAAAATCTTTATCAAAATAGCTGTCATACAAGTGCTTAGAGCTACAATAATCCTTAAAAGCCTTAAAGGATTCAATAAAATCAACCGAGTGTAATCTAGAAACTAAAACCGAATCATTTTTAACCACCAAATAAGCTTCAAAAAAAGAATCCATCTCCTCGCAAGTCAAAAGATTGTGATATTGCAAAATACTTTCAAGAAACTTAAAACTGCTCCGATATTCTAAAACCGGTAAATTAAAAATTCTGTCCAATGGTCCCAATAAATAACTTCGACTAACCTGACCCAACATTCCTTTTAATAACCTAAAATTAACTTCATCCTTCAAAGCAACCAAAAGTGCCTTTATCTCATTTGAATGGCCATCTATAGAATCTATTTCAGAAAAAGGTAAATAAGATGGATAACCAATCGCAAATAAAGCAACAAATCTATCCACTATTTCAGGATTATTTTGCACATAATCAAGGCTAAAAAAATTAAAAAAATCTTCCAAAGAAATTTTATATTGGCTCTCCTCATCTGATGCCTTCAAAGCTACCGCTAAATAATTTTTATCTTCCAATTTAGCCTCATTTAACGGCTCTTGTAAGGCTACTGTTAATGATTTCTTCTGTTTCTCACTTAAGTTTCCGTTGGTCATCAACTCGATATAGACATCTACAGTTTGCGTCCTAATAGTACGCACGACATTCCTGATAAAACCAGCAACATCAATATCGGGATATTCTAAAATACGCTCAACTGCTTGCCGAAAATTCACATCGCCTTCCTTTAGAAAATATGAACCATTTATAAAGACCGAGATAGAATCCACCATAAATTCCCCCTCCGACTCATCGCTAAGCCGATTTAATACTCGAACTAGAAGAGCGGAATCCTCTGCTTTTTCTAATAAATCTACTAAGCGATACCCTTTAGCCGGATTTTTAATTCCCCATTCTTCGGCTTTTCTAATCTCTTGTAAATTAGCTCTCATATCTTGCCCCATACCATTTACAGCCAAATAATCCTGTAAAGCAGTCATCGGAGCCCCAACTTCATGAAATGTCGCTACTGCAACCGCAAATTCATTAGCACAATATGTAGTTGCCTTATTAAAATTTTCCCGATCTTGCTCCCGATACCACTGGAAAGCAAACCAATTTTTCTTCCAATAGTCTCCTGATTTAGAAAACATCTCACTTTCATAACCACTACCTAATTGCTCACTAGCTAAAGCTAAATAAAAATAAACATATTGAGCTTGCAGGGATGCCAAATCTCCTTTTTCCAAAAAACCTGCTCCGAATAAACCATAAAAAGGTGTAATATCCCCTCCAGATAAAAAAGTTTGACAATTATTTACAGAAAATTCCGCACCTTCGACAACAGATCCATTTAAGTCGCAACTCGCTGGCTCAAAAGCTGATTCAAAAGTAGATGCCGTTATTTCTAAATCGCATTTTAAAAGGCTAGTTAAACCTACCCATGCAAATTCATTCACCGAATAATCCCCTCGCGCATCCCGCTCAGACCGATCAACCCTAATCCCATCTTCCTTATCCAATCTCACTTTCATCCCTTTCCTTCGTTTTGCATAAAATCGCTGACAATAATCATCCAAATCCACAATACTGACCGGATCGACTCTTTTAAACTGCCCATAAATATTACAACCCCCATAAAGAGATAACATCCCAAATAAAGGTAATCCTATTTTAGCCATACGCCTCCATAAATGTGATCTATGATCAATTTTTAAAGATTCGACTAATTTATCAGGGCTTATCCCCGATTCATTGGCAACTACCAACAATTTTTCTACATCACCATGTCCTTCCATATTTTACTAAGTTTAAGAAAATGATTATAAATACCATATTTGACATAGTCAATTTATTTGTTATTATTTTACCTTAATCCCCATCAAGAATTAACCTGAAACCCTTGCCACCACAAACTACCCAACTCGAATGGGATCCTGCTGTCCCTGCCTATTTCAGAGAATTGGTAAGGGATTTAGAAAAAGGAACACCACCTCAAATAGCCCCCGCATTAATTACCCCTTTGCGCCAATTCCTGGAAGCCATATCTATGGCAGGCCTACAACAAGATAGATCCCCTTATCAATCCCCAGCTTTATCTCCAGCTTTACAAGCACAATTAACTAGACTTCAAGCAACCAGGTTAATCCCCGAAGGAGAAGAGACTAATGTTCCCGAAAGACTTGCCGATCAATACCTCAGCCCTTCTGAAAAATCTTTACTATGGCACTATCAAATTAAACCAATCGTAGATTGGATTTTAGCTCAAAATGATCGCCTGCTTAGAGGACCCTTACCTTGTGACCTCCATCCTACCACAATTAATGAATCTTCTTTCCTAGATCCGTCCATGGATGGAGAATTAGAATCTAAAGAGGGAAGTGCGGAAATTTCAGCCATAATTATTCCCCAACATAGCGCCGCTTATCGACGGCTTATTTTTTCTATTTTCAATACCACAGAAATCTTATGGAAAAGCGAACCCAATACTTTTAATAAACCTCCTGAACGTCAACTCTTACCCGAGAGCCGCCATCGCTATTTTTCTAACCTAGAAATTGGGAAAGCAACTCCAATTGCCACCGAAACACTAGGATGGGGAATAGATGAACAAAGTTTCCGCTGGGAAGAAAATGACCAAAGTGGTATTGAAGTTGAATTTTTTGAAAATCAATTTGGCGTACCCTACGTTATCGCAACTTCGCACAAATCAACACCGGATGCTTCCCCTGATCTAGCAGCCTCTTTTCCTTTTTCTATTGAAATCGGCCAATTGAAAAAGCCATTTCAAATAAAAGCGCCTCGGAAAAAATCTACTACCTCTGCCCTTTTACCTGATTGCGTTTCTGCGACACTTAAAGCCCTACAAGGATCAAAATTGAACACTAGCGGAAAAGCAAAAACCATAGAAGCCTATATTCGAGAAAATTTAGAATATAGCACCGAGAAAAAATATAATGAAATCTATAAAGCAGATAAAACCACCTATTATCTAAAATTGTGGGAACACAAAAAAGCAGATTGTGATGTGGCCAACAACTTTGCCGCCGAACTTTTACGACAATTAGGCATTACGGCCTATATGGTCATGGGAATTCAATCAAGGGAAGAAAAAAATTATTCTATTCTTCAAGAAAGTCATTCCCATGCCTATTTAATAGTTTACCTGCCAGAGAGTCGGGAATGGATTAAAATAGATGCCACTCCGCCTGAAAATAAACCCCCTACCGCCTCCGATACCCCGGACCTTACGCAAAAAGATTTCGATAAGAATAGCTCCCCGAATACACAAAGAAGTACAGAAGAAGCCGCGAAAAAATTTAGCCAAGAAGCCCATTGCTCCCTAGAAGAAGCAAGGAAAATTTTAGAGTTAATCAGCAACCTAAGAAATTTACAAAATAATGAGGGCGTAACTGTGTATAAGGAAGCCATAGATTTATGGCAATCCTTAACTCGCGACCAACAAAAAATTCAGAAACGTCGACATGGCCCGGTTCCACTAAAAGGACATAGTCATTTACATTATCCTGCAAGGCTTTTCCTCGCAAGGTTGTTTGGAAACCCACATCCACGAGTAGCAAAAAAAAGAAACCACCAAATTGAAACAACGGCACCTTTATTTTCAGGTTTAGATGTAATTTTACTCCTAGATTTATCAGAAAGTATGAATTTTGTTGATCCATCAACCGACCAAAGCCTTAAAGAACTTCAATGTGCCAGTGCCTTTTTAATTACCGATGCAATGATGTCAGCGGCTGAAATTACAAAAAGGTCATTACCTAATGACCAAAAAACCAAAGCCGTAAGAACAACCATTCTGACAATTCACGATAACACCCTGAAAATTTTACTCCAACCTTCCAGTGACTGGAATCCGGCCCAACAAATTGCCTTATATCGCGGCGCGAATCAATCGCCAAATGGCCGTACGCCTCTATACCTTGGGTTTCAAGAAATTAACCAAATGATAAAACAGTCGCCACCGGAGCGCACATGCTTGGTACTATGTTTTACAGATGGAGCACCGTCATACTTTCAACATACGCAACAATTAATCGCCAATTTAAAAGCCGCCGGAATAATAATTTTCGGCTTTGGCATAACCCAAGGAGCAACAGCGGTAAAAGAACTCTTTGGGCCTGAACACAGCGAATTGATCACTGACCTAAAACAATTAGCCACTCGCCCCTTAACCGTAGCCTTATCCGCGATTAAAGCACAATACAAACCGTAATCTACACTATTATCATGTTAAAATTTTCAACATCAGATCTAATAGAAACCGCCATCCCCTTACCACCCGAGGCAACTGCCTTTGCGCAAGAATACATAGAATGTCTAAGCGCTAGCTCTAAACTTTATATAAGAGAAACAACGTTAAGTTTCGGTGCGGCAATAATGGAAACGCTCAGTACGCATCCTGCTTTTAAATCAGAAAATTTAGCTGAAGTCTTTCAAGTAGACCATTCACTGCAAAAACAATTAGCTATCTATCGAGCCTTGTCAGCAAGTTATCAACCTTCTTCTTTGTCTCCAACTTTAGCTCCTGCCGAAAAATCAGATAGTCCTCTTGCTAAGGCTCATGAATTATTGACTACTCTTAAAAAGCATCAAGACGAAATGCTAGAAGTAGAAAAAGAATTATTTCGTTCCAAGGTACATGACGGACATAATGTTTTAGCCGCAAGGCTGCTTGTTGCCACCAGAAATTGCACTCAAACAACAAACGATTTAACCGCATTAAAACAATCTCATCCAGATGTCGCTGCTCAATTAGAATACGAACGCCTGTGTGAATATACCGATCAACTAAATAAACATGGATTTATTTGGACCCAAAGCTTGCAAGATTTATTCCGAAAAGTAGTAAGCGCAGCTACCCATTCGCATTTAATTCGATTACAGGGGGAAACCGGAACCGGAAAAACTGCTTTTGTTGAAGCATTGGCCAAACTGCTTACCGGCCGCCTAGCTTATACCGAAATAGGGATAGAAGAAACAGCACTTACTGATCTTTTATGCAGCCCCTCATTTACCGAAAAAACATTATATTTATATAATACTTGCCTGCAGGCAATAACCGGCAAAGAAGATCAACATGCAGAGTCGACCGCAGGAGGGCTTTTATTTTTAGATGAATTTAATAGCTACCCATCTGCCCTTCAATTAGCACTACTGAAATTCTTAAGCTCCGCTAAACCAGGAGCACAAATCAGAATCCCGGAAACTGGACTTACCGAAAAAGTAATTGCTGAATTTCTCTGTATTGTTGCTCAAAACCCTCTAAATAAACGTTATAGTAAAGGACGAGCTGAAACACCACTCGAAGCCGAAAGACAATTTGGCGATAACGAATTTGAATTTCCTTTTTTACCACAAAGCCCAGAAAACCCAGAATTATTTCAACTTATGTGCGCCTGCCTACTTGATCCCTATTCTCATCGCTATCGAGCAATTACCAAAGATGAAGTTTGTCCAGAATATAAATTAGATTCCTCCACCCAAACTTATAAATTAGCAGATTCTCCCCAAGCCGGCGGCTTCTTATGGCGCTTAGCTAATGCCTGGCATGAACTTTTTAATGCTTTTTGCCATGACCCTAATGTGCTAACCGCTAAAAACCCGACAAAACCGCCCGAAAAATACTACCTTGAAAAATTAAATATTGGCTATGAAATAATGAAAAATTGGCTTATAACCTACCGGTCCACGGAGTCACTTTATCCTGAAGGAATCGAAACCTTTATCAAACAAAAAATAAAAGAATTCTTAGCAAAACAACCAATAAGCGCAAATCGCACAGTAGCTATTCAAATACTAGCCCATTTTGATATTGATCTCGACATAAGATCTACTCTTCAAAGATCAACCACCCCCCTTGATTCACTAGAAATTGGCTATCTATTCCCTAATGTGCCACGACCACTTATCCCAGCCCCTACAAAAGCGCCTCAAAATAGAATCCTAACCATTGTGAAAGGAATTGACGGAAAAACTTTTCATGTTTTACCAACTTTACCAGCAAATCTTTCAGATTTTGGAATCAACGATTTACTCGTACCAAAAACCACCTCATCTTCTCCTGAAAAATACAGAATTTTAGGCCAGCTTCAAGATCAGCCTGATATGTTGGTAATTGAAGACTTAACCAAGCATGGCGAGTACAAATTTATACCACAATCAGAATTAGCCCAAAATTATGATAAAGAAGCCACAAATACTGAATACATCGAAAAATTTCAACTAGAAAAAGCCTACAGCGATTTTATCGCGCGACTTGTTGAATGTGGCCTCTTAGCCGATCCCACCCGTTTAGTCATCTCAGCCGAAAATAGCATTACGACACAGCAAATTTTAGTCCCTACCTGGGAACAGGTAAAAAACGTCCTGCTTTCAAACCCAAAATACCCAGAAAAGGCCGCACAATTTTTCTCCCCTAGATTAATCATCTCACCTAAACACCTAAAATTTGCAGCTCTAGTAAGAGCGATAGCAAAAATAAATCGTCCACCAAAAGACCAAAAAAGATTTGCCGCCATTCTCGACCTATCTCCAGACGAAATAGACAAAATAATAAAGTACAATGGCAAATCCAAAAGGGATCTATCCCCATTAGAAATTGATCTCGTTGAAGGTTATCCAGAGATTGAACAACAAGGAACTACAACAAATCTTGCAGGACGACCCGCTTTAGCCTGCGGCCATGAAAGCCAAGCTTACCTGGACATACTTTCCTCCAATCCTATTTACAAGGGTGAACAACCTATGGATCTGGAAGATGTCTTATGGCTGATGATAGCAGACAAATTTAGTTCTGGGCGTTCGACCATGACTCTCTGCCCGACTTCAATCTTAGGTGATAAAATTCTTACTGTATCAATCATTAATGGAACCGTTACTATTTCACCTGGGCAAGGGACAGCCTATGGAATACGTGGAATTCGAACAAAAATAGTATTAGATATCTAAACCACTACAAACTAGATTTACTAACCCTAAAAAATTTTAGAAATTCAACCTTAAAATGAGCCTCAGCCAATATCCACAACACCGCCACTATTACAATTGGCACAACTCCACCCCGACCCATTAAAGTCACATGTATCCCCCCGCATAAAAAAAACAAATAAGATAATTTTTGCACCCATTTCCAACCTCTTTTTAAGAGAATCATGGAAAATTTATTAGACGTCAAAAGAACAGGCAAAGAAAAACTAAGCCCTAAAAGTCCCCACGCAAGATAAGTATTAAAATTCCAATATTGCCCATCACCAGCAACTTTAAAAACAGATAAATTTTGTGCTGCAGAAAAACCCCAAAAATGCCCTAACAACATTAAGGCAGAAAAAATCCCAAATTCCCTTCTCAGTAAAACCAACGAACGCAACAATTTAATTTCCGTAAAAATATCAGCTAAAGGGCGAATCAACATCACCCCAACCAAAATCTGCCAACCCCATTCACCAAAATCTCGCCACTCTAAAGGCCTTAAAAAAATCAAAAAAGGCAAACTAATACCCACCCAAAAACAAATTCTTTTTAATCCCATAAGATGGGGGATACGTCCTTCGATGATTAATACTTTTAACAAATTCATCATAATCAATAAATTAAATCACAAAAGATTATATCCTAATTCATTTTTAATGCCTAAAATAATAACAAAATTTTACAAGTTTCCAATTCAACTAAAAAACTCTATGATCAACCCACTATCAAATTCTTATTAAGAAAAACCCCTTGCAATCCAAACTCTCCGACCTCACCGAAGGCTCCATTATTAGCTCAATTTTTAAATTAGCCATCCCCATTGTTTTTGCCAACATTTTGCAAACCGCCTATCAACTGGTTGATACTTTTTGGGTAGGAAGACTTGGGGCAGAAGCCGTAGCCGCGGTTTCTCTTAGTTTTCCAATTATTTTTCTAATGATTTCCCTAGGCGGGGGGTTAGCCATGGCTGGTGCTATTCTGGTTGCCCAATACAAAGGGAAAAAAGACCTTAAACAGGTAAACTATATCTCAGCTCAAACTTTTCTAATGATGCTTTTTATAGCCGCGCTCATTTCCATAATCGGCTATTTTATTTCCGAACCAATTATGAAAATAATGGGAGCAGAAGCTAATGTTTTGCCACAAGCCACCTCCTATTTACAAATTTCTTTTATAGGGATGATTTCCCTTTTCGGTTATTTTGTTTTCCAATCTCTCATGAGGGGAGTTGGGGAAGTAAAAATACCAGTTTTAATTGTACTCGGAACAGTAATCCTTAATCTAATTCTTGATCCGCTTTTTATTTTTGGATTTGGCCCAATCCCAGGCTATGGAGTCAAAGGAGCAGCCCTAGCCACCATTGCAACTCAAAGCCTTGCAACCTTAATCGGTCTAAAAATTTTAATTACCGGGAAATATGGGATTCATCTTCAACTCAAAAATTTTAAGCCTGATTTTGCTCTAATTAAACGCATGTTTTACCTTGGATTCCCCTCTTCCGTCGAACAATCAACCCGTGCCCTAGGCATGGCTATGATATCTTTCCTAGCCGCCAGCTTCGGGACTTTAACCATTGCGGCTTATGGAATAGGAAGCCGCATTCTAGGTTTTATAATTATCCCAGCTCTGGGTTTTTCAATGGCCACCTCAACCCTAGTTGGCCAAAATATTGGTGCTAACAAAATAGATCGAGCGGCAAAAATCAATAAAATTAGCTCCATACTCGCCTTTAGTCTTCTTAGTCTAATCGGAATAATTTTATACTTCAGCGCCGAACCAGTCACCACTGCATTCATCCCCAATGATCAAACTGTCATTGCTTCAGCCAGTTTATTTATAAAAATTATATCTCTCACTTTCGGATTTATAGGCCTACAAATGACCATCAATGGAACATTTCGTGGAGCCGGAGACACCGTAGCCCCCATGATAATATCAATCATTTCTTTGTGGATATTTCAATTCCCACTGGCCTATGCACTCTCAAAACACACCAGCCTAGCTGAAACCGGCATTTGGTGGGCAGTTCCGATATCCAATATTCTAGCTTCTTTAGTCGCCTTAATTTGGTTCTCAAAAGGAACCTGGAAAACTAAAAAATTAATCTATAACGAAAATCAACAATTACAAAAAACTCTAAGCAGCGAAATAATTATCGAAGAAGGGGTACAGTAAAACTAAATAAATATTTTTTACCTCAAAAAAAGCGTATAATCTCCACATCGTGCAAACCACAATCCATAAATATTACTAGCGTTTAATATGCCTATAACTTCAAAAATATTAATACCTAGAGACAAAATGAAAAAATTATTCATATTTCTTCTCCCCTTTTCTATCGTATTATTTGCCGGTTGCAATATCGGAAAGCCCCAAACGCAAACCACGAAAAATTCCATCCCAACGGTAAAAACAACGTATGAGACTTATCAAAATGAAACTTTTGGATTCGATTTTCAATACCCAAAAAACTTTATCGTTAAACTTTATGAACTTTGTTCCGCAAAAGACCCCTATTGTACACTTGAATTAAGCCTTAAAATTACTAATCCTTCATTGCCCAAAAAAGTATATGATTGTTGTTATACTCCTGAAGAGATTGAACAATACGGAGAAATCCCTCCAATTATGTTAAAAGTGCTAAAAAAAGATCCGATCACGTACGGATTTTACCCGGAATCACAAAATAAAGTCGTTGAAGAAATCATCACATTAGGCGTTCCTAAAGAGTTAGCGAACAAAATCTTGGGCTATTTACCGTCTTCGTCAGATCCTACTTTGGACATAGCGCCGCCGGCACTCGTTGACTCCTGCTCAGCCCATCAAGTTTCTAAAATCAATGGAAATATCGTTGTAAAAAGTAGCGGGTGCACTCACGAAGGCGTTTTTGAGACCCAATTGTTTACAGTGATCGATGGTAAAGATTTTCAAAACAATGTGCTCCAATTTGACTACAAAGCAAATGACTATGACGCAGAAATTGAAAAAATCCTTGAGACGCTGAATTTCTAATAGAGACTAACGAGCCATCCAAAAAATGCACAATTTTTATGTTGGCTGGCCACTCGTATCTAAAGTCAAAGGGTCACAATTTCCAATCTCTTTCCAATGTTCTTATTTGCCATTCCAACGCAGCTATTTTCCCGCTTTTGGGATCAATCCTTTGCAATTTTTTAATTTCATTTTTTCGTTGCGCTATCTGAATATCAACAGAATTTTTCCAAACTGCATCTCCTTTTATCAACCAAGAGTTGAGCAATCCATCTGCACCACAAACCGTCATCAAAGATGACAGTATAGAATCTGAAACACCCACGGATTTCTCTGATTTCCCAAAAGGAATTCTTGTACCACTGCCAGTCCATTTAAATTGACCAATCGCATCAACTAATTTTGACAATTTCCTATCCCCCAACAAAGGAAAAGTCATATCAGTCGAAAGCGGATCTATCCCGGCACGATTCATGAATCTTTCTATAAACGGAAAAATTTTTTCAAGCGTTGCAACGTCATTTCCCATTTCAGAAATTCTTTGCATAAACCCAACCAATTCTTTTTCTTGAGGATTGAGCGAATTTTCATCAATATCCTTGATTAAATTTATCTTAGAAAGAAGCTGAGTCCGTACCGAAGAGACATAAGCCTTCGCCTTAGCCCCAAAATTACTCATCTTGGTAAAAACAGCAAAAGCGATACATTCCCTCCTTTGATCCTTATTACAAACCTGCCATGATTTAGTAGTACTTGTAAAAGCCATATTTTTTCTGGCTGGGGCGCTAGGATTCGAACCTAGGAATGCTGGGACCAAAACCCAGTGCCTTACCGCTTGGCGACGCCCCAATAATATTTCGTATAAAATAGCCACAAACCCCTAATTAAGTCGAGCGTAACTTAAACTAAAATCCCCCTAAGATCAAGCCTTCTCAATTTCCTGCAAAATAATTTTCTCCACATCAGCTGCTAATTTAGCAACCTGCCCATCCAAACTTTCTACCTGATAGTCACATTCCTTCCCCCAAGTCATTTCCATTAAAAAACTAGCATACCGCCGTTGCAATTCATCAACTGCCATCTTACTTCGATGCAAAATTCTCGCCTGCAAAGTATCCCAATCAGGAACCATTAAAAAAATTGATACCAACTGAGTACTTGGAATAAGTTTTCGAATAGATCGGAGCCCTTGCACATCCACTTCCCGAATAACGGTTTTCCCAGCGTCCAAAGCTTCGATAATCGGTTTTTTTAACGTACCATAATAATTATTCTGATGTACCACCGCATATTCCAAGAAATCCCCCTTTTTAATACGCAACTCAAACTCTTCACGAGCAATAAAATGATAAATTTCCCCATCCTGTTCCATTGGACGCCTAAGACGCGTCGTACAAGAAAGAGGAAAAACAAATTTAGAATATTTCCGCCGAAGATTATTCAAAACTGTCCCCTTCCCAGAGCCAGATGAACCCAATATAAGAAAAAGTTTACCCGTCATTGAAATTTTAAAATAATTTTTTAGAAATTTAAAACTGTTTTCTGCTCATTATCACCCTTTAACCATCTTGACTAAATAAAATTAATATGTTATCATTTTATGATTTCAAAAATTCAACCTCATTCTAGCAGAAATTATTATGCATTGAAATTTTGAATCAAAAAAGGTATAATTACCAGATTTGTTCCTTTAAAAATTACCCCTAACCCCTTACCCGCTTTCGAAAAAGTAGCGAGAAAGGAGGGCCTCACGAGCACACTCTTTTTTAAGTCCCTACTCGTGCCTCCCTTCCTCCCTACTTTTCGATTCAGGTTGCGACTACAGCCTCCCTTGTCTCATGTTCCCTCCCTATTGAGAGAGAGCAGACAAAACCGTTTTTTCAAACTTCGTATTCTCCTTGAGAGATACCAAAAATAAAAACAAAAACTGGTGGTGATCCAGAATAAAATTTACCAAAGTAAGGTAGGGAATCGCGGGAAGAGGATTAGTCGACTCTCTTGCAAGAAGTTCTTGAAATACATTATTCCTGCTTAATCAATATTTCAGCAGATGCAATAATGTAGCCTGATAGAGCTCCACAAAAACCTCCATTTATATATTTTATGGGGGTTTTTTGTTAAAACGGTAAATCCTCGACATTTATCTTCCCATCGTCTTGATCGGAATTTCCCTTACCCTCTACCGCGAAATTATCAGGGGCTGGAGCATCTTGGCCAGACTGCATACCAGCAGGTTCACGATCCATTCCATAAGATCCAGGAATTGGCTCCCCCCTACGATCCAACATAATCATGTTATCCGCAACAATCTCCGTACGATAGCGCTTCACACCATCCTCTCCAGTCCAATCGCGTGTTTGCAAACGCCCCTCAACAAAAGCTTTGCTGCCCTTTTTTAAATATTGAGCACAAATATCCGCCAATTTACCCCACACCACTACATTATGAAATTCTGTTTTTTCTTGCGCTTGTCCGGTTGCATCAGTCCAACGAAAATTTGTAGCTACCGCAAAAGAAGCCACCGTACGACCATTAGAAGTATTTCGAACTTCAGGATCACGAGTTAAATTTCCAATAATTTGAGCTCTATTTAAGGACATAGCCATGTAAAAAAGGGTTAATGTTAGCGTGCCATCACTCTACAAAAAAACAAACGCTTCTGCCAAGGGCAAATATAGACATCATCTAGCCATGTCAACTAAATAATTTTCTGATACAATTCAAAAAGACCATCTAAACTAAGCCCTCACCCAAACTAAAACTCAGTTTCAATCGTGATCCCCTCATTCAATTCTCCAACCTGTTTCAAAGGAGCTCGATTCAAATATAACCAATAACTATATCCAAAAGCTCCACCTAAAACAGCGGTTACAGACCAAACCACTAAAACCCCAATCCACAACAAACAAAGCCGCCTATGTTGATTAAATATTGCTTTCACCTGGGACGCGAAGAAAAGCTCTCTCTCGCTGAGCTTGAAACTATTTTCCGAGGAATGATTATCGAAAGTCATAATCGAATAGCAATTATTGAAATAAAAAATCTAAGCGATCCCCAAAAATTACTAAATGAATTGGGGGGAATTTTGAAAATTAGTGAAATATTTAAAGAACTAGGAGAAAATCAAGAAAATTTAATCGAACAGTCTCTTATTAAAGCCCTTAAATCCCAAAAACCAACCGGAAAGCTAATTTTCGGCCTTAATGTAGCACCTCAAGATGATCATTTTCTAAACAAAACATTAAAAAATCTTAAACAAATTCTAAAATCAAAAGGTCGAAACCCCAGATTTATCAATAAATTAGGAAATCTAAACACCGCCATCATTGTCAAAAGCGGGCTTATGAAATACGGCACCGATTTTAATATTATTCGATCCTCCCTCAAAACATATCTTAGTGGAACCGTTGCTATCCAAAATGTTCACAATTACAGCCAAAGAGATTATGAAAAACCAGTTCGTCTAGACAAAGAAGGCATGCTCCCGCCTAAATTAGCTCAGTTAATGATCAATTTAACCGGACTGACAAATTTTCAAGAAAATCTCCCAGATAGTTACGCAACTAATTACGAAAATTTTGGCTATTTCGAAAATTTAAAAAATAAAACTCTCTATGACCCTTTTTGTGGAAGCGGCACAGTTCTCGGAGAAGGACTAATTAAGGGCATGAACATTATTGGTTCAGACCTCGAACCAAAAGCTATAGAAGCCGCCATCAAAAATTTAACCTGGCTTGAACAGAAAAAATTTTTCAACCCCGAACAAACTAAAAAACTATTCATAAAAGATGTTACCACCCTCACAAATACTGATTTACCGAAATCTCCGGATTGCGTGGTTAGCGAAGTTTATCTCGGCCCCGCCCAAACCAAATCACTTCGCAAAAACGAAATTGAGAATATTCACACAAATTTATTAGCCCTTTACCAAAAAGGATTTCAAGCTTTGCATCCACTCTTAATAAAACACACGCCGTTAGTGATTGCTTTCCCTCTCTATTATGACCACAACAAAAAAATTCCCATCCCAAATTTAAAAGAAATTCTTGAAAAAATAGGCTATAATATAGCCTATACCACGATCTATCATCGCCCGGAACAAATAGTTGGCAGGGAAATTTTCGTTATGGAACGAGTTTAAAATTATACACCCACGCTTTTATAATTCCGAATAATACTCCGTAACCTAAATACCTTTTGGGGCTTCGTTAATCGAAATCACTATTTTTTCGCACAAAAAATATTGAAAAAACCACAAGACTTCTCTATAGTATCGCCGTTATTCAATAATCCGATAATCCGGGGTAGCGCAGCGGTAGCGCAGTTGACTGTTAATCAATTGGTCGTGGGTTCGAATCCCACCCCCGGAGCCAAGTTACTTGTTTTTGAAGAAAAATCTTGTTGTGGGCTTATTTAAGCCATTTTTTTATCCGAAAATCATCTACACGGATCTGAGAAAATAGGGTATACTAACTACGCGTAATTAAATAATTTAAATTTATGGCTGGCATAGGCGATTTTTTCAAGGCTGGATGCATCTCCTGGTTTTTGGGGGGTGGCTTCATCATGACTATCATTATTTACCTGATTTTCTTTCGTTGATTTTCAAAAATGAAGACCAACCAATCAAATTAGTAAAATTTAACATTAATTCTTAACAACTATCACAATGGAAAACAAGTTTAAAAAGGGTCTCATATTAGGTGGACTATTAACGGCCGCTGCCGTACTGGGATTTGCCATGAGCCATGAGGGACAAGAGCTTACCGAAGAATTACAAAAAGATCTTAAAAATCTAGCCAAGCAATTGAAAAAAAGTCTCCATAAACTAGAAGACATCACGAAAGAAGGCTTTGATGAATCAGTCGCCACCGTCGTTGAGGAATATGCCAAGAAGAAGGAATTGGCCAGTGACGCGAAAAAAGCGCTTATAAACGCATTGCAATCCAAGTGGCATGAAATGGAGGAAGAGTATCTGGCCGAAAAAGATGAAGTAGGGACAAAAAAATAGTGTGTGATTAGAAATAATTTTTAACATCTTAATAAAATAACTATAAAAAAGTTTGTAGCTCTTTTGATTGTTGAGTTAATTCCCAACGATATTTTGCTGCTAAAACAATTCCAACTTCGTTTACCACGGGGAGCCCTAAAAAGCCCCCAGTAAAGCTTCCCTCCTTAAACCACGTTCGGATATCGTACGCCAGGTCGAGCCAAACTTTGACTTTGTTTCGCACAACGCATGGCCACAAAAGGCTTTTTCAGGTTTAAAATAAGCTTTTCACCGTCAGTCTGACAGTTCGCAAGTACCATTTTTAGAAACTGTGTTTTTGTGCTGCTTGCAAACATTCAAATAACTCAACTGCATAATTTTTGCCATATATGCAATTTTATGCTAGAATTAAAAAATATAAATAACACATGCCAGAAAAAAATCCTGAAAATGACCCTAAACAAAAAATTCTAGCAATTTTAAATTCACAATACCCAGAAACCCAAGCCTCACTAACTGACCACAACGGACTAACGATCATTCTTCTAGGAGGTAATTTTGACCGTTCTATCTACGAAATGCATCAAATGTCTGAAAGGTATTTCAGGGAAGATGAAACTGATTTTAAAGGAATAAAAATTGTAGAGCTAGGTCAACAAGGTCTCCCCTTTCGAAACTGCCTCGAACTCACATTCCCAAATAAAGAAAAAATTTACATCATCCATGAAACCGAATTCGAAATACTTAAACAAAATGGGGTTTCAAAAAAAACAGACTCACTAGAAAAATTACTAGACACCTGGCCAGATGAAACATACGAACAAGAAAAAAAAGTCCTACTTGGAGAATACCCTTCTATAACACCCATGCTCGCCGGATTAAAACCAGTAGGATACATTAGGGAAACACGAGGAGATGCCTGGTCTAAAGCAAAAATAACATTCATTCGATCATTGCCCACGCTTGAAATTCTATCGCTCCAATCAGATGAAACGTACAATGATTACATCGTATACAATCCAAAATCGGTAGCTAGAACTTTAATTGCTAATAAAGAGCTCTTTGTCAGATGCGATCTTACACAAAAATTAACTCCAACTGAAATTGTGAAGCAGGTTTTTATGAGAGAAAATGCAGCAAAAAGATCAGAAGCAGGCACAAATATTGATAGAATATTAGGGCTATTACTTGGATTCGACCGAACATCGGTATTAAAATTTCCAGACCAAAAAGCAACAGATGTTCATTTCAATATATGGAAAATAAATTACGCAATATATGAACCCGACAAAAATGAAGACTACAAAAGGCTAAAAGAAAACTATGAATTACTACTCGCAAAAATTGAAGCATGGCTAAGAGCAGGACTAAATCCAAAAGAAATTATAAGCAAGATAGCAACAACGTATCAGGTACTTCAGGAAATTCCAGAATAATTCGCATCAATATCCAATGTCGGAACCATTAAAAATTTTGCCTCACAAATTCCCGAAACAATATCACCTTATTTTTATCTTTCGGATTAAATAAAAATAACAGCAAAAATTAGCCTAAAAAACACCATAAAGGCGACTAAATCACGAACGCCCTGCTGAAAAATAAGATTTTAAAACATTAAAAACCACCTTCATGTGTTCAGCGATCAAATGATTTTCAATCACTACCCCGGACAAATCACCAGGATCATAGGAGATAAAATCAACCAAATCTCCATGAATTGCCACCGTTAATTTAAACGGATTTTTGACAGGATCAACAAATATCACCTCATCATAAATCCCTTGAGCCTTCTTAACATAATCACGAGACAATTTACTATCAGATAAAATCATCTTGTTTTTACTGATATGCTTTTTAGACTTTGGAATATAGACTCGCTCAATATACTCTCGAATTTTAGGATGCATGTTCCCATGACTGGAAATAAAAAAAACAGACTCGTCCTTAGCACAACAATCATCAATAGTGCGATACAAAGATTCTAACCCCTGATAATATTTAACTTTCGGAACTAATTGCCTATTTTGAAGCCCAGCTAAAACAGGTAATAATTCCTTGAAATCGCTAATCTGTTTTTTAATTTCAGCTTGTCGCTGTAACAAAACGGATTCTAGTAGCTCCGGAGGAACCACTGAAAAATAAGTAGCGTTTAAACGATCCTGCTTACTGGCAATCCCTTTGCTAATTAATTCCCCAAATACAAACCCTACCGTAGAACGCGCAATCCCAGTTTTACTACTCAACGTACTCACGGTTTGTGGTCCCATTCTAAGTGAACACAAATACAACTCCGCCTCTTTTTCACTGAGCCCCATACTCATTAAAAACAATTTAATATCAGTAATCATTGGCAAAAGATGATAAATTTAAAAAAGGACATAAAAATAAACCTATAAAAACCCAAAGTCAACTGGCAATGATTTATGACACAGAGATAAACGGCCTAAAAAATGCCCGAAACCCTTCATTAAAAGCAAACGAATTAAGTAACTCGCTGACTTTCACCTGAAGCGCTTCATCAACAGTTTCTAAATCACTGGGCATAGAAAAATTTTGCCCCTGCAAATGAGCCAACCAGCACTGATAAACACATTGCAACGGCGTTCCCGCTATTAAATCAAAAAAATGCCCTAAAGCTTCCCATTTAACCTTTTCATAAAGATTACAATGTAACGCAAAAAAAACATTCAAACGGTCAATCAAAGTGCTTACTGGTGGATAAAAAAACTCATCACTAAAAATAGCTCTTTCAAAAACAGGCAACGCAACTGTCCATTCCGCCACACGATTAGGCTCATCAGGCTCTACTAAAGGCGACGCCGCCGCCGCTAAAAACTCATAATCCTTCCACCCGTTAGGCTTATTTATACACCTAAAAGGAAGCCAGGTCGAAACACGCCCCTCCAATTCTTTCACCGAGATTTCGCCATTTAAAGCAGCCACAAGCCCAGTTTGTCTCAATAAAAAACTTTCAAAATATTTAGGAGGTTGATCCAAGGCCAGGATACTTTCTCGAGCATCTTGAGATAAAAATGCATTTTTAATTCTCTCCCGATCAACCGGAGTCAAATTACTTTGCGCAATCAGGCCATGTAAAATATGACGAAATTTTACAACTCGCAGCTCCTGCACGTCTACCGCCGCTTCTTGATCACTACTTATCTTTAGCAAAGCCATCAGCATTGCTTTCTCAACATCACAATTATGACGCTTAATTCGTGCCTCCAACCCAGCAGATAGAGAGGGATCTACTTCCAGAGCCTCTTTAAAACGAATTATATCAATATTAATTTGGCGCTTTGCATCCTCAAGTTCTCTCATGCTCCCCATAATAGAAATTTCTGTCTGAAGTGTAAATTTACTATAAGCCTCAAAAGACACATAAGCCGTAAAAGAATCCGGATCCTTTGCCGCCTCCATCCCAATCCTCGCTCGATAAGGGCTAACGCCAGTAGCCCCCGGGATTGATACTTCCGAAAATTGCAATGGCCGTACAAACGGATGCGCCCCCAATAAATCCCGTGCTAGACATGTCGCCTCATTATAAGGACGCTCTCCCTCATGTCCCAATTTGGTCCCGCCCAAAAAAAGCACCATCGCAATTTGATAAAGGACGTATTCACATAAAGCATCCATCTCGCCAAGAATTGCTAAATTATTGAGAGTAACAAGTTCTCCATAAGTTTTATCGTGATGACGACGCGATCGCCGATTTAAAGGGACACAGGCATAAACTCTCTCTACAAAATCAGGATGTGATTGAAAATCAAACAAATCCAAAACAGCCTGATGCAAAATCGAAAATCCCTCGATCGATTCAAAATCAGACATCATAAAAATCGGAACAATTGCCGAAAGCTCACCTCGTTCATAAGCTTCTTCGGCAATTAAACGCTGAACCGCTTCATAAAAAAACCTATCCTTAAGTCCAATTAAGCGCCTTCTTTCATCCGCCATCGCCGATACCCCATCAGTAGAAAGTTCTGGATGCTGACGTCTCAAACCATGCGCAATATTAACCGTAGGATTAGCCACCACTAAATAAATCGGTTCTCCCTCGACACGACGACGCACTAATTCCCGCATCAATTCCAAAATATCGCGTGTTCTAAAAAAGGGCTCTTCAACATCGATCTGACGAGGAGGTAAACCAAGAGGATACCATTTTCCACGCGACAAAGCTTCAATTTGATCTCGAGGAGAATTAAAGTCAAGACCTTCAGATAAAGCACCAAAATCTCCATCTCCCTGAGCAGCCAAAATTCCTCGATCAGCCGAATCCATAAAAAAGTATCACAAAAAATAAGTTTTAGATTATAAAATCTTAAATATAATTTGTCAATAGCTTATAGCCCCCTGCCACCAACCACTACTGCCGCCTTTTAAAAAACATTTACAGATTAAAAATCAAAAACTCTAATAGCCATCCTTGAAAACCATAAAATCAAATCACAAAATGTCACCTTATCATTTCAACATAATTATTATATGCCTTCTGAAAAAGGGTCAGGAACAGAAATTGTATTTATAAGATCAGGAACAACTAAATTAACTCGCTCCACAAGGCCAACAGACCTTAGCCACACTAACAGAACGAATTTAACAGCTCTACGACAACGCGCTGACGCAGAAACTGGGGTAAGTATAGAAAAATTAGGAACTCAGCTTGATATCGAAATTGCTTCAGATTTTTCTGCTTCCACCGGATCATTACACAACACCTTAATAAGAATAACTACTGAATTGCAACAAGTCATTGCAAACCAACACCCCAATGCTCGTCTTCAGTATGGTATCTTTGGAGGAGCAAACACAATTGCCCAAGGGGCATCATCCAGAATACTGGAATCATCACATAAAAGTACTGATAGATGGGAATCTAGTTTCTCGGAATACGTCGCACGATATACAAATAGACCAGCCCCAAAAAGACAAGAAGTTTTGATTAGTTTTCATGATGCACGCTGCCTAAATAACGACGAGCTAAGAGCCGCGATTAAAGCAATCAATAAGAGAGGAACGATTGTAGTGATTGCGTATTTACCAAGTTCTGATTCGGGGAATGATGATCGAGCCATGCTGCAAGACTTAGCGAATTACCCTGCAGGGGGATTTGAACGAGGGGTATTTATAGATCTAAGCGGACTAAATCCTAACGATCATAAAGCCATGCAACAGTTATTAACTGAGCTAGTCAAAACCGTAGCTGTAGCACAACAAAAATTCCATCAATTATCCGCCGACCTAAGAGCTATCGCTGTTAACACCCACCTACGATCCCTACTACCTTCAGTCGCCCAAAGGATCGCACAAAACCCAAGATTGGCCTTACCAGATAAAACCACTTAAATTTATGAAAGAATCAGGATCACCAGATGTTGCGCTAAAAGCTTTGGAAACCTTAGTAATGAAAACCGTAGCCACCCAACTTCAAGCAACGCAAGCTCAAGTCGCACGCACTTTAAAAGAAACATTTAGCCTAACATTTGATGCCTCCACAGTGATTGCCGATATAATCAACGAAGATCAAAAAAAAGTCTTAAGTGCGTTGATCCAATTTTTTGCTGAAAATCCAACCGATGCAACCACCATTCTAGGAACTCTTATAAGGAAAATTGCAGAATTGAGCAACGCTAAAAATCAACCAGTGACAGAGGAGGGTAGCCAAAATGCAGCTGCCTTAAGAGAAGAATTAGCACAAAAAACAGAGGAACTTTCTACGCTTAAATTAGAACTGGAAAAAAAACAACAAGAATTAGCAGAAGCACAACGAGCAGCTAAACTAGCAGAAATTGCTAGTGGAAATATTATTGGGCTACGTGAAGATTTTGCCACAAGGATGTCTTTACTGGCACAAGATTTAAATAAAGCAGTAATAAAACTACGAGATCAGGAAGGTGATGGTGCCCTAGCAGCCCATCTAGAATTTGCTGATATCGAAGAAATAGACAATCAATGCCTAAGAATATTCAATAGTCTAAATGCAGATGTTTTAGGGAGATTACCTCTTTATCGTACAATGCTGTCTGAATACACACAACTAGGGCAAGATTTCCAAGAAGCCGATAAAATTCCTTCAAAGGATCTTTATAAACGATTTTCAGTATTTTTAGGAATAATGCAATCATTACAATCTAGACAAGAAGAATTAATTTTAGAACAAATGGGAACCGATAATTTAACAATTCCCAATGACTGGCTCGAAAACGGCAAATTAATTGATTTTTATAAAATTTTAGAAGTTTCTCCTACCGCAACCCAGGAAGAGATAAAAAAGGCGTACAGGAGCCAATCCAAAAAACATCATCCCGATCATTCGCAGACAGAGACAGATGACGAATCCAAACGAATCAATCTTGCCAACGAGGTATTAAGCAATGCTGAGCAAAGAGCACTTTATGATCAAGCCAGAACCTTCTTTTAAAACTAATTTTAACCTAAAAAATGACTAATCCGTTACAAGACATCCTAACTAAAGGGTTAAAAGAGGCAACTCCTTCTTTTGATCTGAAAACTGATTTTCAGACTTTCGCCTTAACTCAAGATACTACTCTGGATGAACAAGCAGCAATTCGTTTGGCGGATATGATTTTCAACGGGACAGCACGTTTAGTACCTTATAATGCTTCCGAAATAAGAGCTCTAACCAGAGCCTGGTTTTTAGACCTACATAACAGAAATCAACCTGATAATGTCATAAATGGAATAAAAGCCAACCTGATAGATGTGGCAGAAAGAAGCAGTGAGCTAGATTTACGAAGAACATTACGAGAATCTAATGTAAAAATAAACGCAGTATTAATACGACGAACTCCAACTGAACAAGAATTACCAGCTGTAAATCAGGATAGACAAATAGCAATTCGTAGTAGATTAAAAATTATTCACTCTTTAATCCAACAGTCAGCAACTGAAAATGGTATACAAACAGCATTACTTGACCAGCCCGATGTTAGATCTGATTTTACTCATAGGACAGACCATTTTGCTGAATTAGCCCACCTATCCAGGACTATCCCCGGGCTAATAACCCCTAGAACAGTCAAATACAGTGAACAAAAAAAGAATCCCCAATTCCCGATTGTAGCTAAAAAAGTCACTGAATCAAAAGGAATTGCCAAATATTTAATCGAAAATACTGAACAATGGGCTAAATTTGTGCAATGGGTAGAAGATAAAAATCTAGAAGAAGAAGTGGAAAATTTTTGGTTTTTTCAAGAATATATTCAACCTCCCATTGATAGACCAACTTCTCTACGCGTCTTTACGGATTGCCTTGGGAATGTCATGGCCTCCCAATTACTTTATGGGCCTAAATTTGAAAACGGGTTAAAAACAACAGTTGCTAACCGAGCAGAAACCAAAAAGAATGATCCCGAAACCCCTTTAGAAGACCCAAACAGCCCATATTTTTTAAATTCTCGCCTAATCGCTGCGAATCAACAATTTGCCTCTTCCCAAATCGACATACCAAGGACTGATATTTTTTTAGATTCTAAAAGAGATGAATATTGGGAAAATCAAAGGCTAATATATGTTGACCCAAAAACAGGCAGAAGATTATACACTCATAAAATATATCCACTGGGTACTATTTATGAAACTGTCTATACCAGAATTATGGGAAGAGTGACAATTGGTTTTAATAAAGGCGATTTTACCCCTAATGAATTTGAACGAGAATTATTAGAAGCTCACAACTTTAACCCCGCAGATCCACGCTTACCAGAAAATTTACTTACTCAAGCGAGAAGCATTGCCAAAACATTGGCTATAAAAAATAAAAAAGTGGAATCTCTATATTTAGGATTGGATTTTGTAATGAACAAAAATGGGCAATGGGTATATTTAGAAGGTAATCGACGACCTAGCCTTACGGCAATTAAAGAAGCCGAACTTTTGCCGGATTCGGCTAATGTTTTAGAATTTGTAATAAAAAAGGTAATGGAGCGTATTGCCAGTCTACACTAAAACCCCTTCTACCTCCTCTTCTTACCACCCTTAGCTTTAGGCTTCACCGCCTTAGGTTTCGAAACCTTAAATTTCGCGATTTTAGCATTATTAACCTTCTTAACTTCACTAGGTTTAATGCTCTTAGCTTTCTCCTTTTCAACTTTCTCCCTCTTAACCCCAACGACTTTAGCCTCAACAACCTTAACTTTTTCCGCAACTAAATCCTCTTTCCTGATTGTATGCGTTGTTCCGTTCTGCAAAATCTTCAAAATTTTATCCATTTTATTATTCAGCATTTCAAATTGGCCATGAGCTAAAACAGGCGCGCCACTTGATTGAGGATTATCCTTATTCAGCATGCATGGTCGACAATATAAAGGTTTATCGGTTCTTGGCCTAAAAGGAACAGTACAATCATCTCCACAATTTGCACATTTTACACGAAAAGATTGCTTTTCTTCAAATTGTCTTCCTCCAAAACCTCCTGAACTTCCAAAGCCTCCTGAGCGAGGTGCTGACCTGGGCGCTGAGCGAGGCGCTTCTCCGTGATTTTTAAAACAATCTCGGCAAAAAACAGGTCGATTCCCTGTAGGCCTAAAAGGAACCTCACAAGATTGACCACACTCGGCACAACTTGTCCGATGCATTTCTACCCGATCTGACCCCCGATCATCCCTACCATGGCCTCTCCCCCCTCCGAACCGATCATCCTTAGCGAATTTTTTAAACATTGATTTAAGTTAAAAATAACACGAGAAATGTAATATAAAGGATAAACCAACGTATTGGAAGGGCTATTTTTTATTGATGTATTTCCAAAAAGCGCCAATCCCTAAAACCAAAAATGTGACGATTAAAACATAAGTAATCCACCCGAAAAACATCATACCACTCCCGTTCACGCCACTCATTATATTGTAATCCATCATAGTTGAGATTGTTAAACATTAGAATGTAACTAATTATACATTACTGATGATTTTTCTCAATATTGGGTCAAACCTCTTTACCCTAAACCCAACTTCAGATATTATGACCATAGCCTAACGCCACTTTTTCATCCATTATTCTTAACCTCTCAAACCATGGGCAAAGGAGAACGCCGAGACGCAAAAAATAAAAATAAGAAAAAGCCTAAGAAAATAAAAAAATAAAGATGGCGAAAAATTTAAAATCATGGACGATTTTCCCGCTCTTAATCCTATTTGCAAATTTAATCGGTTGTTCAGATTTAACTAATTATGCAGCTAAAGTATCTACCCCGTCTGCTCCGGATTTGGGAATTGTAAACAAAAATAGTAACTCCGCAATTTATATTGATTCAGCTAACAATAAATTATCTGTAGTTCATGCTAATATTGGCAATGTAGATGTAACCGTGACCAATGGAGCAACCTATATTTACGTTTACAATAATGTTGACGGCTCGCTTTACAAAAAATTGACATATTCGTGGTCAACGCTCAAAGATAAAACCTTTTTAACTGCCAATGGCTACTCCGTAATCCAACCTTTTAAATTAAATTCGGATAATTACACCATCCACGCCTGTATCGACCCAAAGGATGCGGTAAAAAATGAAGCTAATGAAGCAGGTTCTTTTGATTGCAACACCGGATCTAGCACTAATAATTTTTTGTCCGTCAATTTAGCTGCCTCAAAGCTAAGATCAAATTTTTTTAAGAACGATATTACGGCAAATGACATCGTCAAAAATTCACTAACTTATGATATGAATGAATTGGGTCTTATCAGCGGAGAAACAAGCATTAATCGAGATAATTTCGCCTATAAAATTTTCAGCGCATTTCAAATGTTGGGGTATGACACAGATAGAGGATATACTAGCAGTGGCAATAAACCTCATATTTTAATTTTAAACCAATTTCAAAATAAATATCACTTTTCTCAAAGTGAATTTATTGATTCAAAAACTCTACTTAAAATTGATGAACTTTTAACAGAAAGAGAAAAAAAATATTCTCAATATTTAGATTTTCCTTTGTATGGACACATTGATCATTTGGATGAAAACGGCCCAGCAAAAGAATTTCTAGCCTATATATGGAGCTATCCCTTCAAACTTCTACCTGAAGCCATCCAACTTAAAACTGAGGCTCAATTTCTTTGGTGTTTTTATACGCAATGTGGAAGTTTTGTAATCGAAAATTTTACATATAATCCTTATGACCCTGGCGATTACACTGTTTATAATGAAGCCATTTCTCCTAGTGGAAATTTAGATTCACTACGGTCAGCCTCTGAGTTACTAGTTTCATTAATGCATGAATATGCCCATTATATTGATTATTTTGTAAGGGCAAACCCTGATCCTGAATTGCTTAGTGGAATCATCGACACAACAACTTTTTATGATATTTCCTATGAAAAATTAATGGTAACCGAAGGTTGGTATTGTTTAAAGAAAAAAACTAACATGGATATTTACGATTTCATTTCACGATACGCCGCAACGTCAGAGGGATATGCCTCTAATTGTCCAGAAGGATGGTCTCGTCCCCTTGAAGATTTTGCGGAATCTTTCGCCGCCTATGTCCTTGCAGGTAAAGATTTCAGAAATGCCATGAGTCAAAATGAAGTTTTAGCTCAAAAATATAATTGGCTCAAAAATAACCTATTTAAGGGGATTGAATATGACACGAATTTAACATTCGGAAATTCTTCGGGATGCAATGATATCCCTGAATTATCTAATTACGAGCCCGGATATTTACGCTGTGATGAAGATTATGTTTGGGATAATAATTTACCCATTTTAAAATAAAACTCTCAGTCGCAATACCCTTAATAAGTCGCCTCAAATCGACTAAAAACCTTGCGCAACAAGCTCTCTTTAAAACCGCACATTTATTCTTTTAGTTGATTAAGTGCTGTCTTAAATTCTGCCTCACTCGCCTCTTCCCCATTCAAACAATCACAAAAATTTTCCTGCCAATAAGGTAATGCCTTCATGTTTTTACGAACCAACCGTTCGGCCAGCATCCGATCAATATTAGGTATCGACGCAAGAAAAAATTGAACACCGCCCTCAAAAATATCAGCACATTTCTTAATATCCCCAGTCGAATCAACACAGTGAATACAAAGCGGGCCATCTGAAATTTCTGCTCCAATATTTTCCGGATGCAAAAGTGGCATATTGCACGCAATACAAGTTTTCATAATAAATAGATAATGGATATAGCTCAATCCTAGTCGTCCCTAAGCACAAAGTAAAGCTTGGAGCATTCAGTTTCCTAGGAATTTACCCACCTAAAACTTATCTCCACCAGGTGTTTTTTCCGTTGTACTTTGTTCAATTTGAACACGCCCAGATAAATCAGTCAAATTATAAGACCTAAGCAAAAAAGCAACAGCCACAATAACCAAAATCACCACGACTCCAATAATTACTTTTTTATTCATGGGAAGAAAATTAAAGAAATAAAAAATCCCAACTAAATTAGTATGATAATACTTCAAAAAACAATAAAATCAATTCTTTTATCTCGACCGTCGGCGTTCAAGCTCAGTTAAAAACTTTTTTCGCAATCTTACCCGCGTCGGTGTAATTTCCACGTACTCATCCTGACCGATATATTCAATCGCTTTTTCCAAAGTCAAAGGCACGACCGGAGTTAAATCCAAAGCTTCGTCCGTTCCCGAAGCTCGTACATTTGTTAACTGCTTATTCTTGGTGGGATTCACTGTTAAATCCGAACCCTGATTATGCTCTCCAATCACCATCCCCTCATATACTTCAGTGGTTGGCTCGACAAAAAGAGGCCCACGTTCCTGTAATTTCCAAAGTGAATAAGCCATGGCTGTTCCTGTTTCTCCTGAAATTAAAGACCCAACACTCCTTTTTGAAATAACCCCAAGCCAAGGCGCAAAATGATCAAAAGCATGATAAAGCGTCCCCTCTCCACGCGTCAAAAGTAAAAAATAGGAACGAAAACCTAAAAGACCCCTAGTTGGAATCTCAAATTCCAATAAAGTATTCCCATTTTCTGTGCTCATTTGCGTCATAATTCCTTTACGTTGCGATAAAGCCTGAATAACCGTTCCGGCCATAGCATCCGGCACATTAACTACTACATTCTCCATCGGTTCCTGCTTTACACCATTAATTTCATGCGTAACCACCTGCGGCTGAGAAATTTGCAATTCAAATCCTTCTCTACGCATGGTTTCAATCAGAACCGCGATGTGCATTTCTCCCCTTCCGTATACTTTTATGGCATCACTATTTTCCTGTAATTCAATTTTGAGCCCCACATTTGTTTCCAATTCCTTCTGCAAACGATCACGAATATGCCGTCCAGTTACAAATTTACCTTCTCGCCCGGCAAAAGGAGAATCATTAACCATAAATTCAATAGCCAGAGCTGGCGGATCAACCTTAATAGCAGCCAAAGGTTCGTGCATTGAATCTGTGGTAATAGTTTCGCCAACGTAAATATTAGGCAAACCAGCCACAGCCACCAAATCGCCGGCCTGAATTTTAGTAGCCTCAACCCTATTCATCCCTTCAAAGGTAAACATTTTAGAAATTTTCCCTGTCCTTTTTTCTCCATCAACAGAAATAATAGTTACTCCCTGATTATTCCCCTCCAACACTCCGTCATAAATCCTCCCAATCGCCATTCTTCCTAGAAAATTATCATAAGTAAGTGTAGCTGGTTGCATACAAAATGGAGCCTTTAAATCACCTTTAGCCGGAGGCACGTGCTCCAAAATAAAATCAATCAAGGGCGTAATATCTTTTTTTTGATCCTCAAGATTTCGAAGTGCAACTCCCTGCTTGGCAATGGCATACATATAAGGAAAATCTAACTGCTCATGAGAAGCACCAAGATTGGAAAATAAATCAAAAGTTAAATCCAAAACCGTATCAGGCCTAGCCATGGGCTTATCAATTTTATTAATTACGACCAAAACTTTATGTCCCAATTCTAAAGATTTTTTAAGCACAAATTTAGTTTGCGGCATCGGCCCCTCAAAAGCATCAACTACTAATAAAACCGCATCAACCATTCTTAAAATTCGCTCTACCTCAGACCCAAAATCAGCGTGCCCGGGAGTATCCACAATATTAATTTTTTGTCCTTTATAAATGATAGCCGCGTTTTTAGCATAAATTGTTATTCCTCTTTCCTTTTCCTGATCATAACTATCCATTGCCCGCTCTTCCAACCCTTTACGAGCATCAAATCCATCACTAGCCTTAAGTAATGCATCAACCAAGGTGGTTTTGCCATGATCCACATGAGCCACAATCGCAATATTGAAAATCGCCATAATAATTCTGATATTTAAAATTAAGGTTTCCCGCGGATCATAAACTAATTTAAGCAGTAAAACAATAGACCTCTTCAAACCCTAATTTTACGTAGTTTCACGAATCTCGAGGGCACTCTTGGGAAAGAGAGGGATGTAGAATAGGTATGCTTAATATCTAAACCACATCCCATGAAACTATATCATCCAACGAAAGGATTAAAAGGTATTCGGAG